>X244_Common_House_Martin__coassemble_676_pt1 | contig 27099 bp, 41 predicted proteins | sample X244_Common_House_Martin__metabat2_high_PE_010 | metagenome-assembled genome bin X244_Common_House_Martin
TTATAAAACACTATATAATCATATTTTAACCACTTTTTATACAAAAATAATATGTAACTATCTATAGCTTTAAGGTTTGGAAGATAGTTACATAGAAAACTTAAATACTTTCAGGTGATTTCTTATTTAAATGTTTGGCTAATTTTTTTAAATTATCATTACAACAAAAACTGAAATCACATTTGTCATCTCCGAAAATTTCATTATATCTTTTCTTTTTGTTTTTAATATTACTTTCAGTATTAACAACATATATTTTATAATCATTTTTATTCAAACGCAAGGCACTTTGAAAAAGATAAACAACAGACAAATCAGTCATAGGAAATGAAAATCCATAAATATAGATATTTTTAGCACTCCGTATAGCTTTAAAAGCTTTTCTCCATAAAGATTGCAATAAAATATGATTATAGTTATTTGTTTTATCGAGTATTGGGGGAATAATAAGTGGTTTTAAATCAATAAACAATTTTTCTTTATATGGTGTTATATTATATAAAGAAGAATCTTTATTGATTTTTACTCCAGAATGAGAATATATTTGACTATTTTTATATATTTGATCACAATGCCAATTTATAGAACCGTGAAGTTTTATTATCTCAATAGAATTATTTATTTCATTAAAGAAATTACTTTGGTAAAAATTAAAACCCATGCCTTCTGTTTGTATTCTTTCATCAATACTCTTTATCGGTATTTTATAAAAAACATTATATGATTCATATTCTTTTGTTAAAAATAGCATTTCTTCAAGCAATAAATCATAATTTAATGTTATACAAGTGCATTTATTATTATTAATATATTTTGATAATATTAAAACATTCTTATCGTTTCCATCAATTGCTGTATTTCCTCGTAATTCTATAAAATAATCACTTATCTTATCTATTTTTTCAATATAAGAAGCTTCATCTCTTAAAATATCTTCTTTTGTTTTAAAAGGCAAAGGTGTTATAAGATAAGTTAAAAGCTGTTCTAAGTTATCTTTGTAAATTTTTTCGTTTTCATTTATAAGACCGTTATCTAAAAAATAGTTTGATAACTCAGAAAGAGTTGGATAAGAATTAATTAAAGATTTTGAAAAACCTGCACCAAAAAAGAAAATATCATCACTATATAACATACAAATCCTTTTTTATAGGTATTATACCACATCTTAATCTTTCATTTTAAAAGCTTTTTATTGTGTTTTTAAATTTTATGTTTAAATTCTTTGAAATTAAAATCAAGGAATTTTTATGCAAATGCAGGAAGTGATTGAAAAGTTAAAAGACATACTTGCTAGCGAAGGTAAGCGTGATTTAAAAACAAAAGATATAGCCAAAGAATTAGGAATTCATCCTGATACTTTTAATTCTATGAAATTTAGAAACTCCATTCCCTATCCACAAATATTAAACTTTTTAAATAAAAGAAATATAAGTATAAATTATTTCTTTTATGGAAGCTCTCCTAAGGAACAATTAGAGTGCGAGAATAAATATAAAATTTTAAAGCTTTATAAAACTAATGCTAGTTTGGGTGGTGGTGGAATCAATGATTTGATAGATTGCTCTGAACTTATCATAGATGAAAAACTATTAAGCTTTTTTGGAAGTAAAGATTGCGAGTTTATCACTTGTTATGGAGAGAGTATGGAACCAATTATAAAAGATGGAAGCATTTGTGTAATAGATAGAAACAGGGCTTTTAAACATAAAAGCATTTGTGTGATTAATACTAGAGATGGTTTATACATAAAACAGGTTTTAAAACAAGTTGATGGAGTGATTTTGCATTCTTTCAATCCTTTATATAAAGACATTTTTTATAAAAATGGAGATTTTTTGCTAATTGGTGCTGTAATTGGAGAACTTTCAAAGCTATGACAGCACACATTCAGCTAAACGAAGCTAATGTTGTCTCCATAAAAACAAAAGGAGATAAAAATGAGTAAATTAAAAGAAAAAATTATACAAGATTTAGAGAGTGAATTTAAGGTTTTATATAAAAAGCTTTTAAAAGAAAATGATTATCTTGCAAGGGATAATATATTAGAACTTATGACACTTTATAATTTGGGTATTCATTCTTATTTGATCGCTAATGAACTTGAAACAAATGAAGATGAAACTATCATACAAGTTCCTTTATTTGAAAGATATCTTGAGGGTAGAAAATTTGTAGTTAAATACAATGATAAAAAACAAAAATACGAACTAAAAAGCACTTTTTGTGAATTCTAAGGAGTAAAAATGAAATATCCTAATATTTATGTAAAATTAGCAGGAGAAGATGGTAATGCTTTTAGCATTTTAGCAAGGGTGGCTACGGCTTTAAAAAAAGCAGGCGTGAGCAAAGAGGAAATAAACAAATTTAAAGAGGAAGCCACAAGTAGTGATTATACTCATTTATTATCTGTTGTAATGGAATGGGTTAATACGGATTAATTTTAAAAACAACAGCACACATTCAGCTAAACGAAGCTAATGTTGTCTCCATAAAAACAAAAGGAGATAAAAATGACACTAATTCAAAATGATATCAAAGCACATTTTACTAAAAGATTTGTGAGTGCAATTTGCAATCACGATAATGATCTTGTTTTAGAATATCTTAAAAATGGCATGAGTGCTACTAAAGAATGTATGGGAGATAAACCTATATTTTATGCTATTACTCATAATAATTTTGGAGCCATTTTACTTTTAATGAAATATGGTGCTACTTTAGAAAAAGAAGATTTAGAAGATGAAACAAATGCGAGCAAAGAAATTTTAGAATTTTTAACTTCTTTGCTTTAAGAATTAGAAAATATTTTAAAAACATTCTCTAGTTATAATTTAAAAATTCATAATCAAAAGCTCCTTACTCTCTTTTCTTTTTGAAACATTGTTATTTAGAGAATACCTTACTTTTAACTGCTTAAAATTAAAATCTTTATAGAGCTCTCTTACTAAATCACAATCATTATAAGAAAGCATAAATTTACCTTTGATATTTTTAAGTAAATTACATAAAAGCTCGTGTTCTTTTAAGCCAAAACAAGGCACATTTTTATAATAACTCTCAGTTCCCACATAAGGCGGATCCAAATAAAATAAAGCTTCATTGTAATCATACTCTTTTAAAATATATTCAAAGCTTTTATTTTCTATGCTTGCATTTTTAATTCTTTTTGTATGCAAACTAAAGTCTCTATATAATCTTTTAGGTGCTCTTTGCTTACTCATAGCAAATTGTCCCATGCTTGATCCAAAAGAAGTATTAATAAGATAAAAATAAAAAGCAGCCCTTTCTAAGTCATTTTTTGGCTTGATTTCTTTGTTTTTTAACATACAAAAGATTTTTCTACTTATTATCATAGAATTTAAAATATTAGCTAAACTTTGTGGTTTGTTTCTTATACAAAGATGTAAATTGATTAAATCGTCGTTAATGTCGTTAATCACTTCTATCTTTGAAGGACTTTTTTGGTAAAACACACTTAAAGCTCCTCCAAATACTTCTATATAGCTTTTATGCTCTGGCATTAAAGCAATGATTTCTTTAGCTAAATAGTTTTTGCCTCCTACCCAAGCAAATGGAGCTTTTAATTTAGTTTGAATAGGTTTAGTAAGCGTGCTAGTTCTTAGAAATTTGTCTGCATTTTTCATACAAACTCCTTTCAAAATAAAATAAAAAAGTAAGCTTCTTTAAAAAGAAGTTATAATTTTTTTTGCTAGTTCTTAGAAAAAGGGAAGCTTAAGGCTTTCCTTGCTTTTACTTTTTAATCCTTTGAATAAATTCTTTGGTATCTTGATAAATCACACTTCTTATATCTTTATGTAAAACTTTGTTTTTATCTATAGGCAAAAAAGGACGTACTGGAATATTTCTCTTTCTATTTCCCCATTGATGAACATAGCCATACTTAAATCCTTTTTTACTTTGAATATTATTAAAAACTTTCACATGGTTTTTTGAGGACTCAATTTGCCAATTATTTGGATTGCTAAGTCCTCCATCTCTTTTTAAAACTCCATTATTCTTTCCTTCTTTGATTTTTTGTTTGATTGTTTTGGGTTTTAAAGGCTTCCATTTTTCTCCAAAAGGACTCGTTTCTGTTTGAAAAGAATAAACAATAGAATTTCTTATACTTTCTCCTACGCTTGCCATTATACTTTCGCCGTGTTTATCTATATTGATTAATTTATCACAAGCTTTAAAAAAGTTTTCAAGCCCTTTAATCTCTACGTATTCACTCATAAATCACCCATAAATTGTAGTGTTAATTTTATTTTGCTCTTGTTTTTTTAAGGCATTAAAGACACTTCTTTGTATAGCTGCTGCAAATTCATTCATGTTAAAATTTCCATCTTGCGTTGCAATATTAAAAGTGCCATTAATATTAACATTGATATTTCCATTATTAAAACTTGGATAATTATTGCTTGAGTTTATTTTTGCTTGTGAAAATTCATTTGTATTAATAATTTTTTCTTTATCTTGCTTTATATCATTTGATTGAGTTTTATCATCGCCTAAACCTATAAAATTAAGTGCATCTTTAATAAAACCGCCCATATAAGAAATTGCATCGCTCACCCATGAAAGTTTATCACTAAACCAATCAAACACTCCTCCAAAAATGCTATAAAAAAAATCTGTAGTGCTTTGCCAAGCAGAATTTAAAATATCTATTAAAGGAGAGATAATACCCATAATAGTATCTTTAAAAGTTATAAACACTCCACTGCATTTATCAAATACGGATTTAATAACATTATATATGGGCTCCCAAACTGGTCTAAGGCATTCTATAAAACCCATAAACCAAGACTTAACCTTATCCCAATTAGCAATAACAAGTCCAGCTACTATTGCAATACCTCCTAAAATAAGACCGATGGGATTACTCATCATAGCTATATCTAATGCTCTAACACCAGTAGCTACAAGTTTAAAAACCTTACTAAGTCCTCCTAAAACAAAGGATAATACTCTAAGAGAAGTTGTGTAAATGTTAGTAGTGATTGTTTTTGCTTTTAAGATGATGTTGGATAATACACAAGAATTACGAAAGGCTAAAAGATGTATTTTTGTTTTAATCAAAGCATTTTTAAGTAAAAGAGTAGAATCTTTGATATAATTTTTAGCAAAAGCATAAGCTAACATTGCTGGTTTAGCAAACAAAATGGTAGCTATAAGCCCTCCTAAAACACCATTAAGTCCAGGAATAATATCAGTAATATGAGTAATGCCATTTATAAGATAAGCAATTCCTGCACTTGCCCACGATATAGCAGGTAAAAAAACCGAACCCAAATTAACTGCTAAAGCATTAAAAGCATTTTTCATTAAAGTAATAGAATTTTCAGTCGTTGCTGCTCTTACATCAAATTCTCTTTGCAAAGACTCTTTTTTTGCTTCATCACTAGCATTTTTTAAAGCTTTTTTGTAAGTATCAAGTCCTCCAACAAGGGTTGCCATATCATCAGCAAATTCCCTACCAAAAATATCAACTAATACTCCCATTTGTTCCTTTTGATCCAATTTTTGAATTCTTGATAAAAAGGTATCAAGAGCCTTTTGTGGATCTTTAAAGCTAGCTTCTTTCAAAAATTTTCCACTAAGTCCCATTTTTGCGAAGGCGTTTTCTGCTTTATTTCCCATGCTATCAGCTGTAGCCAAAACTCGATATAAGCTATTAATAGCTGTTCCAGCAACTTCAGGTCCCTTACCTAAAGAAATAAAAGTAGAACTAAGAGCTGCAATTTGTTCTTTGGTAAATCCCACTTGCTTTCCAGCGGCTGCAGTTCGTTTCATAACTTCAATAATTTCTCTAGCTTTAGAAGCACTATTATCAGATAGGTGATTGATGCTATCTCCCAGATCTTCCATATCTTTTAAAGAAATACCCAAGATGTTCTTAATCTTTGCAACACTATCTCCAACATCTTCAGCACTCATATCAAATGCCACTTTCATTTTTGTTACAAGATGTGTGAATTCTCTAACGTCTTTTGAGCCTAGACCAATTTGTCCCCCAGCTGCTGCAATAGCTGCTAGTTCCTTTGCAGTTACTGGTAAGGTTTGAGACATTTTAAGAATATCATCACTCATTTTTTTAATATTATCACCTTCATCAAAATTAACAACCTTTCTAACATCTGCCATAGCACTTTCAAAACTAATGGCTTCTCCTAAGCCTTTTCCAACAATTCCGCCTCGAATAACATTACCCAAGCTTAAAAGCTCATCTTGCAAACCTTTTCTTTGGGTTTTTAATTCTGCTCGCAAATTAGTATTGAGTTTAAGGGTATCTAGTTGTTTTTGCAATCCACTAATTCCAAGTTTAGTTTTTGCTGCTACTTTTTCTAAATTACTAAAATCTTTAACAACCTTGCCAATAGCACCTGCATTTTTAATTGCCAATCCTAAAATAACACCAATTCCAATACTTCCTGCGTTTTCCATATTCAACCCTTTTTAAGTGATTGTATTTTAAAATCTTTTTATGAAAGTTTTAAAATTTATTAATGATGATACAATTTCACATATTGCTTTATTATTAGTAACGCTTGCACCTGCTTTTCTTATAAGCTATCAAAGTGCAAATGATAGTCTTTTTAATACAATAGCCATTTTCATCTTTTCTTATTTTTTATGCGTCATAATAACTGCTATTTTAATGATGATTATACCGCCTATTGTTATATTGCTTGTTTTACCTACTTGGTTTTTTATATTCAGTTTAGATTTTATTTTATATCTTGCTTTAAAAGTAAAATTAAAATTTAAAAGAAAAGTTCATTCTAAAGAGCTTTAGCTTTTAAAAATTCTTTTGAAATTTCCAAAGCTTCTTCAAACTCATCCAAGCTTAAATCTAAAACTTCATTAAATCCCCAATGTAAAGTATGGCTGATTAGGGCTATGTGTCCGATTTCAAAATTCCTGCTTCTGCCAAAAAATCCTTTAAACCATCTTGTAAAGCCTTAAAATCTTTAATATCTAATTCTTCAATTTCACTTTCTTGTTTATTGGTAAGTGTAGCAATCATATAAATAGTTTGCTCCATATCTTTATCACTTCTATTTGTAGCATTTTTTAATACACGCACAGTCGGTACTCTCATAGTTAATTCTTCGCCATTTTCTAATTTGATAATTTTTTCTTTCATTTTTTACTCCTTTTTTTATTGTTTAAATACTGATTAATCAGTATTTAAATAGTTAAATTTGAACGCACATCACTCATTAAATCAACACCATTAATCATTAAAATAGTGTTTTTATGATCATAAGTGATTATAGGTATATTATTTCTTCTTTGCATGTAAAAATGAACTGCCATCTTCACTTCTGCTTCAACTTCTTTTCCGCTCTCATGATCACTTTCGCTTATACTTATAAACTCTCCTAAAAATTCAGCACTTATACCATAATTTTTACCGCCTTTATGCACGCTTTCTCTAAAAAGTAAAGGAGCTTTAATTTCAGTATAGGTTGTATGAAAAAACGCTGTAAAAAGAACAGGATCAACAATTGCTAGTTTAAAGCTAATTTCTAAGGGCTTTAAAACACCTGTGCTATAGTTTGCTCCCAAAACCCCTTTAGTTTCAATCATTTCTTGCTCTATATCTGGAAGTTTTAAATTTCTTACCACTCCTAAATAACCTTGACCATCAACATAAACATTGGCTTCTTGGATTACTTCGCCTATTAATCTTTTCATTTATCACTCCTTAACTTTCTGAAATACTTTTAACCAAATCATCAGCCCATTCATCACTATAAATAAGCTCGAGCGTGATTTGTTTTACTATAGGGTTATTCATCATCTTAATATTAAGATAAAATTTACCCGCGCTGATATTTGCATTTGTATTACGCTCCTCATCCCAGCTCACTTCATAGCCAATTAAGACTTTTGCTCCTTTTAAATCTCTTAAAAGTTCTTCCACGCTTATTTTGATAAAGTAAAGCTCACTTGCTTTTTTATCAATCGCCTTAAAACTTGCTTTTTGGGCAGCAATTGCAATACGATCAAAAGTTCTTACTCTTGCTAGATCTTGCCAAATCGTATCTTCATCACTTGTTTCTCCACCCCAAGAGCGATAACCTTCGCAAAGTATGCAAGTAGAAATATGACTTTTTCTAAGGCGATCTGCATCGCAATCCTCACCCATCACAAAATCAATAAAATGTTCCACTCCAGTAACGCCATTCATCACGCGATTAGAATAAGAATCACTAAAGCCATATTCTGTATCTCCATCTGTATGAGCTATTAAACCTGCGATGATAGGAGATTGTGGAACATAAGCGTATTTTCCTTGAGAGTTTAAAATTTGAACTTGCGGCCATGCGGCAACCAATCTTTTAGAACTAAAAGCTTCCATAGTGCTGATAGCTTCTCCTGTATTGTTAGCATATAAATCCACAATAGCAGTGATATTCATAGCACTTGCTATGCTTTCAAGTTTAGCTTTTATACCCGCTTCACTTGAATAATAAGGTGCTATGATAATATCAGGAGTAAAACCTGTGCGATGTTTGGCTTTTTTAAAAGCTTCTATTGCATTTAAACAATTTGTTAGGTTTGTAGCTTCCTCATCACTTTCTTCAAAGAAACTAATAATAATCACACAAGCAACATCTTGATTGTCTATACAAGTTAAAGAATCTAAGAGTCTAAAATCTTGCAAATTGTTTTCTTTGATTAAATCTTTTGTAAAATCAATCGCCTTGCTTACATTTGAAAAAGCAAAGATTGGCATTTCATCTGTGTTTTCGTATCCTGCTTTTGTATAAAGCATTTCTTTATTAGCACCTTTAATACAAGCAGCAATTCCTATAGGTGTATCACTTTGAACTTTAATAGGACTTGCCGCACCATTGCTAATATTATAATTTACTCCATATTGTGCCGCCATAATTTACTCCTTGTTTGATTTTTTTGTATTTTTAGGTTTTTTAGGTTTTGATTCTTTTAATTTTAAATTGGCAGAATCTTGTTCTTGTTTAGAAATTTCAAATAAGAAAGCATAATCTCCATAAGTATTAGAATCAGCTTCTAATTTATTAACATTAAAATCTTCGCTCTCAACTTCTTTTTCTCCTACAAAAATTGATTTTTTTGCTTTTACATTAGAAATTTCTGTTTGTCCATAATATCCATTGCCTCTAGCAAAAAGCTGATTTGGCATTTGTGTATTTTCAAGTTCTATGCTTACCTCTCTACTTCCTGAACTAGACCATAAACAACACTCATCAGCACCACCATTGTATTTTTTAAACACATGGGCGATTTTATGATAGATTTCTTGATAAATCCCACTTGTTTTAATCGTTCCTACAATTTGATTATCTGTAGGAGTAGGATTAGAATCTATAGTAAAATCACTCCTATTAAGCCCATCACCATCTTTAGTCATAGTAAATTTTGCGTTTTCATATTCATCTTGGACTTTATTTGGAGTAGCAAAACCATTTTCAAAACCAAGTCTTAAATCACTCATACAACCACCATATTGTCCACCTGTTGTAGTATTATCAAATGTGATGATGATTTTTTCTTTAGGGATAATATCATTACTTCCATCTCCCAATAAATCCACCCAATTTGTAAATTTTTCATCTTTAGAAATGCAAATAAATAATTGCTTTTTGCTTTCTAAAACAGCCCATATTTCTCCTACTTCAGCTTCGGTTTTATAGGTAGGTGGGGTTTTTGATATTTTTATGTTTGTATTTTGAAAACCTCCATCTTTTAAAATCTCTTGAATGAGACTTTTAAGTTCCTCTTTATTGAGCATATCTTCTTTAAAAAGATTTAATTTTTTATCTATAAGTTCATTGACTTTTTGGATACTAAGCTTATCACTCACTATAGGTTCGCTTGGTTCTTTAAAACTTTGATTGGCATTTGGAATATAAGAAATTCCGTAATCTTTCATTTTAACTCCTTTTATATTGATTTAAATATACATTTTATAAAGTGAAAAGCATTGCAAGCATGGTAAAAAACAAAGCTTTTAAACTTAGAACATCCAAGCAATAACATTGCTTCTTTTAAAGCAAGATCAGCAAGTTTGTAATCCTTTCTTGAATTTGCTTTTTCACATAAATAATCATGTATCACACAAGCACTAAAATACTCACTTTTAAAAGGTGGATAAAAACTCCAAAAGATACGTGGGATACTCGCTCCATCAGTTTTAAAACCTTTTGGTATCACTCCATTAAAACTAGCTAAAGTAAAAGCATAATCATTTATCACTTCAAACCTGTCTTTATCAAAAGGTTTTACGCATACTCTTTTTAGCTCTGTTTTAGTCATTTTTAATCCTCCCATGTAATTGAGTTTAATTCTTCCAAAGAAATGGCGTTTCTAATTTTTTCTTTTAAGTCTTTTGCTTTAAAAATGGTTTGCTGAATAAAATAAGCCATGCTACTTGCAAAGAGTTTAAACTCTTCCACACTAAATCTTGTAGTTGTATTATCAAGTGCTATCCAATCTATATAAGGGATTAAATTAGGATTAACAAGAGCATTAGTTACTGCCCCATTAATTCTTAGCTGATCTTCATTAGAGCTTTGATAGATTTTGCCTTTAAATGAAAATCCACCATTTAAAATATTTTCTTTTTTTGCATTAATCTCGTTGATTTTTAACTCTTTTGCCTCGTTTAAAAGCTCCTCTTCGCTTTTAGGAGGATTTATTAAAGCGTTAAATTCTTCTTCGCTGATCGGAGTTAATCCTTCTTTGATTTGCTCATCTGTTGCTTCATCTTCATAAGCATAAATTTGTTTATTTTTATCTATAAAATATTTCATTTTTTCTCCTATATAATATTTAAAAATTGTGCTGTAGGTGTTATTTTATTTGCATATAAGTCATTTAATACTATTTTGTAGGTATCATTAGGGTTTAATATATGTATATAATCTGTTGAAGGAATATATGAACTTCCTTTACCATCTCCTACACCTGATTCATAAATAGAAGATATTTTTTTAACTAAAGAATTATTAATATATATATTAAGACTACCATCGCCACCTCTACCTGAAAGATAAAATTGTGAAGTTGTTATTCTAAGAGGAGTTTTAAAACCAGTTGTATTTGTATATATTACATTATTTGACATAGAATGAGTTTTAAATAAAGAAGTTCCATTAATATATACATTAAAACCTATTAAAGATAAAAGTTCTAGATTTTTTAAATCAAGTTTATTTTTTTTCAAAGTAGCTAAATTTACTAATTCATTATCTTTGCTTGCTTGTAAATTACTTGTAGGTAGTTTGGTAAAATTTTTAATTCCATCAATGTTTTGATCTGTAGTTAAAGTAACATATTTAGCAATTTCTGTGTTAAATTTACTTTCTAAAAGATATTTAGAAAACTCATTCCATACTTTTTTAAATTCTGCATCATATTTTTGCGTTAAAGCATCAATTTTAAGATTGAGTTCCACTTTAATAGCATCAACATAATCACGACTTGCCATAATCACACTTGGATCTAGTTTTAAAATCACTTCTTCTGCATTAGAAAGCTCCATGACAATTTTTATCATAAGCTCTTTAGCACTACCTTCTTTTAAGATAGGTTTATAAGTGCGTGGTAAATTTCCTATAGCCAATAAATCTCCCGCTTCATCATAAATGCCTACTGCATTAACTTCAAACCCGCCCACATCGCTTGGCACATGACACATTAAATTCACATAGTTTGGATTGCTTTCATCCACGCTTTTGCTACTAATATTAGCTTCATAAACAATCTCTTCTAAGCTTTGCATTTCTTCACTGGGTAAAATAACTTTTGAACTTAATTTAAAGCTTTTTAAATTGATACCATTTCCACTTGCTCTTGCGGCAATAAATTTAGCAATACCAATTTTTGTTAGTATGGTATAGTATTCACTTTTTGCCATTAATAAACTCCTTTAAAATCAATATTTGTTTTTGAAATTTCACAAACAAATACACCAAAAGCATTAAAAGCACTTTTGGATGTATTGTCTAAAGCAGTGGTTTGAAAAGGAAGTATTTCTATCATTTCTCCATCAATTTCTATACAAGCATTAAAGCTATTATTCTTACTTTGTATTTCTATTTCAATTGCTTCTAAAACACTTCTAACATTTTTAAAGTCTTTAATTAATCTTTCTAAAGTATTAAGTGTTCTTTCATCAAAGCTAACATTGGTTGTGCTTACTTTAACTTTAAAAAAATAAGGTTTTCCGTTGTACTCAAACCATTCCTTAACTACAGCAGTAGGAAATACCGCATATAAGGCTTCTTTAATGGCAAATGTGGTGCCGTTGTATCTATCTAAAAGTAAGGCTTTAGATATAAGTTTTCTTGCTTCTTTTTCACTTAAGCCATCAATACTTACATCATAAGCATTAGCTAGAACACTTAGTAATCTTTCATCACAATTTAGAGCTAAATTTGTGATACTAGCTAAATTTAAATCTTCAAATCTTTTTTTAGCGCTTAAATCAATGGCTTTGCTTTGAAGTGGATGATGATTTAATATTAGTGTATTCATAGCACCGCCTTTTCATAGCTAAGCTCAAAAGAAAGATGTGCAAATTCATCATCAGCTATTTCAATATCTTTTAACTCAAGTTCTTTTAGCTTTTCGTCGATTTTTTCTTTAATGCTTAAAATTTCACTCTTATAAACTCCATCTTGATGTAAGCATTTATATAAAAAGCCAAGTGCTAAATCCACACTCAAATCAAAATCACTCTGTAAAGCATTGATCTTTTCACTGATTTCATTTGCACGGCTTAATTCTAAAAGTAAAAGCTTGGCACTTATGATAAATTCTCTTTTTTTGGCAAGTTCGACACTCACTTCATCGGTTAAAGGTCTTACTTCATCTGCACTTAAATATTTTTGGACTTCTTCTATAGTATTTTCATCTTCGCTTTTTATAATCACTCTAACTTTTCCAGCACCATTATTTAAAGCTTTTATGGAAGCGACTTTAGCACTTGCACTTAAAGCATGATAAATATAGCCTTTTTCGCTTCCAGCTGTTGAAAAGCGATGTACACTCATTATGGCTCTTTCTCTTAAAGACTCGTCACTTTCTTCACTTGCTCCACCACTAAAATTTTCAAGTTGTTTGATCTTGGCTACAAAAGGAAGTGGGGTTTGTAAAAATTCAGTTTTACTTTCTTTGCTTTGTACAAATTCATCAAGTTCTAAAACACCTATAGCTTTGCTTTCTCCTTTTTTGATTATCACTTCTTCTTTTAAAGTGGCAATATCAGCTTTTTCATTTGAAAAAATGGCACCTTTTGGAATAATGACATCATAAGTAAGTAAAGTATTTAATTCAAACTCTACTTTGGCTATAGGTTTAACCCCTTTTAATCTTTGGATTAAATATCCATTTGCGACAACGTTATCCAAATCACTTCCGCTAGCATAATGCAAGTAAGTCGCTTTAATGCTTTCATTTATTCTTGCTCTTATAATCATTTCTCTATAGGCAAGAGCTTCTAAAATAGCTTTGAAAGGATCAGATTCTAAAAGTTCTACCTCCTCTTTTAAAAAGTTTTTAAAAAGTTCTTCATAATCTTTTAAAAGTTTTTCATAATCAAGCTCTTCTATGATTTTTGGATAAGGAATATCTTTTAAAAAGCTTTGTTTAAAATATGAATTATTGGTGTTTAAAATTTCACTCATTTATTAAGCTCCAAAGAAAAATCCTTATAATCTTCAAAAAGCAAAGCAATACTTAATTTACCTTCTTGCATTTTATTAAGCCTAACACCCTTAAGCTTTACTCTTTTTTCCCACTTTGAAATAGCTTCTGCTGTGTATCTAGTAAGTTTTACTCTAAAATCATCATCGATTTTTCTATCTATGAGCGTGTAAAGCAAAGAACCATACTCGGGTCTCATTACACGAGATCCTAAAGGAGTGGTTAAAATATCTTTAATACTTTCTTCTATGCTGATTAAATAACTCATTTTATATCCCATTCTCCGCCATCTGCTGTATCAATTGCTTTGGCATTTTCTTGTATTTCTTCAACCACTGCAGCAGCAATAGCTCTTAAAAAAGGCATAGAATATCTTCTATAACCTCTGCCATTATCTTCATCTTGGACTTTTGTGTAACCTTCTTTTGCTAAATATTTTTCCATTTTTGAAACTAAAGAATTTTGACTGATTGCCATGTTTAAAGCCCTATATAAAAATCAAAAATTATTTTTAATGTTTGTAAAAATCCTAAAAAGGTAAAACCTAAAATAAAACCAATAAAAATACTTTTGGCAAAAAATTTTAATTTTAAAAAGGCGTAGAATGCTGCCATACAAAAAAGCATAAAAAATACAAGGGAATTAAAAACTAAAAACCATTCTTTCATATCTTACTCCTAGTATTATTTGATCCATGTGGGTGAGCACTTCCTGTAAAAGCACAAATACATTCAGTAGTAACTACACCTTTTCCGCCAAGTCCTAAGTCAATACTAGGACTATCAATATTGACTTTATTCGCTTTTATGTTGGCATTTTCACAAGTGATGTTAATATCCTTAATCACATCAAGCTTTAAAGTACTTGTTTTAGAGTTGTATTCTAAGTGGGTACCATCTTCAAAATCCACATTAAAAGTATTTGTATCTGTATTTTTAGCCTTGTATTTTTCTTGATAAAGTCCGCGTAAAATCACACCTGAATTTAAATCACCTCTTATAGGTAAAACCAAAACTTGCTCTCCTATACGTAAAGGCGAAAAACTCACAGCATAAGAATTGGATATAGCTTGAAATACACTTAAAAAGTCAGTCACCATTTCGCCAATAGCAACCTTAGCTTTGCCCTCTTTAATGTCGCAAATGATACCTAGTTCATTCATCATAGCTTATCCATTTTTCTATTCATAAGCTTTTCTACAAGCTGTTCTATCTTAAGCAAGGCATCGGTTCCCATGTAAGCTGCAAAACCCCCAAAAGCTACACTTAGTTTTAATCCAAAGTCTAGATAACTTGCTATTTCAAATACAAGATAAGCTACAAACATAGAACCTAGCATTCCTTTTACAAAGGTTAAAAACTTACCTTTTAAGCCTTTGTAAGGTTTTAATTTGTCTTTTGTTACTATACCTACAAGTCCAGCAAATACACTCACAATACTTAAAATGCAATAGATAAATATATCTTCAAATTTCATATGCTAGTTCCTTGTTAAAATTTCAAATGCATAAAATAAAATCAAAGCAAAACTAGAAAATAAAAGAGCTATGAAAAGTTCTTTTATAAAATCTTTTTTAATTGATTTGTTATTTTCTTTCATTTGTTATCTCCGGTGCATTGCTTTGCTATATTTTCAACTTCAAGATAATAAGAGCTGATTTGTTTTGCACTTTCTAAATCACCCTTATCAAAAGGCTTTAAAGGAAGTTTCAAAGGGCACTTTATAGGAATTTTTACTTCTTGATACTGCGTTTTAATCAATAGCTCTTTAGGAGCACAAGCTGTAAAAACAAAAGGCATAAAAATATAAAAAAGAATTCTCATTGCTTAGCTCCTAAAATTTTAAAAAGATCTTTATAAGCTTTAAGCTCACTTTCGCAGCTTTTATCTTTGATAAAAATTTCTTTTACTTTTGAAACTTCCTTTAAAACCTCTTTGGGTTTTAAATCAAGCTTTAAATTTTCAAATGCTTTATTTTGTTTTAAAAGTTGTTCTTTGTTTGTTTTGATTTCATTTTTTAAATATTCTTTTGTGAGTTTTAATTGATTGTTTTCAAGAACCAAAGAGTGATTCTCATAATACAAAAACCCACAAACACTTAAAAGCAAAACAATGATAATATTTGAAACACCAAAAAACTTTTCTAAAATAAAGCTAAACATTTTTATTCCTTAAGAATAAGTCCATCGGGCTTTTTTCCCTCTGGTATCAAGATGGACAAAACCACCAAAAGGATTTTCAAAATTATGTTTTATAGCAATTCCAAAAGGTTTATTGCCATATTTTTCTAAAACGTATTGATGTACATCTTCAGTTTTAACACCTTTAACCACAAAATCAGCCGCACTGCCGATGGTGTGTTGGCTTTTAGCAGCTCCGCCTACTTCTGCGTTATGTTCTTTGCAACGATAACCACTGTTTATAATAATAGGAGCATTGTAATGCTCTCTTAACTCACAAAGAACATCGACCAATTCATCACTTGGAACATTAGGTGGTAATTTACATTTACCACATTTGCATTGAAATTCACTTTCTTTAAAATAGGGATTTTCTTTCATTCATATTCCTTCCTAAAAATTGATGCAAGTTTAATAAGAAAGCCATACCAAAAGCTAGAAAAATATTGTTTCAAAACTCTTTATTAAAAATCTTTGTTTGAAAAAAAATATTTAAGTTTTTAAAATGTCGCATTTTTAAAAGGAAGATGATGCTTTGTAAATTTGAAGAAGAGCTTTTGAAATTACTAGAACCTTTTAATGCAAAAGTTTATCTTGGAGAATTTGAAGATACACAAAATATAGCCTCTTGTATTAATGGTTTGGAAGCTTGTGTGCTCGTAGATTTTGAAAGTGAGAGTTATAAGGACTTAGAAAATAAAACAGGCATTTGGAAACTTTATATTTTAACCCATACAAGTTCTAAAAATCCAAAACATAGGATTAATGCAAAACATAAGCTTTTTAAAACTTTAGAACAAATTGATGATGTGTTAAAAAATGCAGAGCTTGATAATGGATTTAGAATAGAACCAAAAGATCTTAAAAAAGTTTTTGAAGGAGTAAGTGATCATGGTTATTTAAATGTATATGCAAGAACATTACAAAGTAATTTTTTGCCAAAAAATGATTTTTTAAGGATATAAAATGCTTTTTATAAATAAAGAAAATTTAATTGAATTAAGTCAAAACAAACCTTTAAAAGTTGCAATTATTGGAGAATGGAAAGGGCATCACAATGGCAGTTTCAAAGTGTGTAAAGAAGATTTACAATCTATGATGGATTATTTTAAAAATAAAAAAATTGATTTGGTTATTGATTATGAACACCAAAGTTTAAAAAATGAAAAGGCACCCGCTGCAGGTTGGATTAAAGACCTTTATATAGAAAATGATGCACTTATGGCTAAGGCTGAATTTAACGAAGAAGCAAAAAAATATATTGCAAACAAACAATATCGCTATTTATCACCTGTATTTGAATTCAATTCAAAGGACAATAAAAGCGGTGGTTTAGTGCGTGCAAAAATTCATTCAGTAGCTCTTACAAATACGCCATTTATAGATGAACTTGGAGAGCTTATTGCAAATAAAAATCAAACTAAAGGAGAAACAATGGACGAAAAAATCAAAGAACTTGAGTCGCAAATTGTGGCTTTAAAAAATGAAAAGGATGTTTTATTTAAAGAAAATGAAACCCTTAAAAAACAAAATGAAGACGATCAAAAAGCTCTTGCTGATGCTTTAGTTAACCAAGCTTTAAATGATGGAAAGATTGCTAATTCTCAAAAAGAGTGGGCAATGACTTATGCATGCAAAGATTTACAAGGTTTTAAGGATTTTTTACAAAGTTCTAACTTAAATCAAGTTCCGCAAAACAATATGTTTGCTAATAAAAATACTGCATCCAATGCAAACGATACAGATGTTGTAAAACTAATGTTAGGAGAATAATAATGGCAAAAAATTCAAATAAAACAGATAAACAAAATAAAGAACAAGAAGCACGAGCTACAGAAAATTCAGACGAAGCAAAAAATGAAACTAAAGAACAAGGAGCACAAATGGCAAAAGCAAAAATGCTAGAAAAAAGTATCAGTAATGATCCTTTACTTGCCTTACCAAGAGGGCTTGAAAATATTGTAAATGAAGATTTGCTTTCAATCAATGCTAAGGTTGATATCGAAACAAATCCTAATTTAGCTATTGGAACTTTACTTATCAGTGAAGATTATGGTCAAACTTTTAAAAAATGTCCTGATGAAGATATTAGCACAAAAGAAAATATCAAACTGGGTATTCTCAAAGATTTTGCATTTCAAACTGGAACTTATGCGGTTTTAATAGAAGGTAAAGTTATTTTAAGTAGTGCTCATGAAAGTGCTATTAAAAAGGCTTTTTTACAAAATTTAATCATTCAAACTAAGGAGTAAAAATGGATTTAGAACAACTTTTAGAATTATTTTCTAGTACAAAGGTTACTGAAGTTATTAATCAAACCAAAGCTTCACCTCGCTTTGTAAGCGATACTTTTTTTAAACAAAGAATCCCAAGTCTTGAAAGCACAGCAAGAGTTGAAATTATTAAGGGTGCAGGTATAGTTTTAAACAGCGTTTCTGAAAATGGAGAGCACAGCCTTGAGGAAACAAAAAATGCTTATATTTTAAACATACCTTTGCCTCGCTTTGCATTAGTTAAAAGAATCTCTGCTAGCGAAATCAATTCTTTAAGATCTCTAGCTTTACAAGAAGCCCAAATTAAAAGTTTAAGTGGTGCTATTGGAGTTTTGGTTAAAGAAATGAAAGAAAGCTTTAATACCACTCTTGAATATATGTCAAATGGCGCTTTATTTGGCAAAATATTGGATGGAAGTGGAAACGTTCTTTTTGATTTTGGCAGTGCGAATAAAAGCGTTGTGGAAGTTAAAAAAGATGGCTCAGTAAAATTATCTAATGTTTGTGATGCAATCGAATCAAAAATCATTGATGAATTTGGAACGAATACAGATTATGAAGTGCTTTGCGGCAATGAACTTTTTGCAAGTATTTCTAACCTTGCCTTAAGTGAAGATTTGTATAAAAACAATCTTGCCAGCAGAGATGAAAAAGATAAATCCTTAATCCTTTATGGAACAAAATATCGTCGTTATAGTGCAAAGTATAAAAATACTAAAGGTAAAAATGTAGAGTTCTTATCAAGTAATGAAGGTATTGTCGTGCCAAAAGATAATTCCAATCGTATTTATTACACAAGAGCTAATCATACTGAAGCTTTAGGAAAAGCTCCAACCTTAATGTTTGTTTCAAAACCTGAAATCTTACAAAGAGGAGCTGGAATTGAAATCGTAGGCGAGATGAGAGCTATGCCAGTTTGTACGCGTCCAAATGGTTTAATCAAGTTAGCATTACAATAAAATCAAAATTAAGCCTTAAAAAGCTTTTTTTGGTTTTTTAAGGCAAAAGTATTAAAGAATAATTTTAAACGATTTTAACCATATTTTAACCACATTAAAAAAGGTTTTTATGAATTATCAAAACACATTAGAAAATCAAAACATTAAAAAAGATAAATTTATGATTGATGAAAATGATTTAACTCAAGAATTAAGCATTTATGAAATAGCCGAGCTTAGCGATTTAAATGCAGATGGGGTTTGTAATCAAGAAGTGATTAATGATGCCATAAAAGATGCACAAAGTTTTATTGCAAGTTTTATAAAGATACCTAAAAATCCAACACTTCTTTTAAAAGATATCTGTGTAAAGCTTACAATCATGGAATTGAAACGTCGCAATAATTTTCCAAAAGATACTTTAAATGAAATTATAGAATGGGCACAAAATTTACTTTTAAAAATGGCTAATAAAAAGATTCCGATAGAAATTAACGATCAAGAGAATTTTGGACCGCAAACAAAAATGAGATCATTTAAACATCGAAGAAAGAGAATGGATTTAAGGAGAATCAATGGCTAATAGTGAAATAAAAGAGTTAGCAAAAGAATTATATGTTGCTGGATTTGATATTTTAAAAATTGCAAAAATTTTAAATCGTAATGAAAAAACAATAAGAAATTACAAAGCAAAAGATGGAGACTGGGATAAAGTTAAAACAAATATTTTAACTTCAAAAATCAAAGATAAGGAAAGTGCTTCCCTTTATGAAAATTTTACAGAGCAAATGTTTTGTGCGATTGAAAATATTAATGCTGATGAAAAAATGAATGCTGAGAAAAAAACCGAAGCTATTGCAAGAATTGGAGATAGTTTTTCTAAGATGAGAAAAGTAGCAAGGCTAGAAGATCCAAGTAATTATCGTTTAAATGTTGCTAAAAAAGTGGTTGAAATTATTATCAATCATTTAAAACACGATAAAGATTGTGTAGCAAAACTGATTGCACTCTTAGAAAGTGGTGCGATTGAAAAAGAAATTCTTAAAATGGATATTTAATGCTTTTTTAAAAAGAAGAATTGAATGAATTTTTAGCAAAAAGTGAGCAAAAACACGAAGACGCCCCTAGTGAACTAAAAAGTGCAATGCAAAGAAAAGACTTTTTAGAATGGATGGAAGAACTTAAAAATGAGTTAAAAACTCAATTTGCTAATGAAAGCCATTTAGATCCTAGTTTAAAAGACGAAAGAATTAAAAGAGCAAAAGTAGATTTTGATTATTTTGCAAGAACTTATTTTCCACATTATTTTACCATTAAGGGTGAATGTGCTTTGCATTTGCACTTAAATAAAGTCTTTACAAAACTTGCACTTAAAAAAGATAAAGGAGAAAAACACGCCATAGCAGCACCAAGAGCACATGGCAAATCAACCTATACCTCGCAACTTTTTCCGCTTTGGTGCTTAATTTTTCATTATAAAAGTTTTATAGTTGAGATTTCAGATGCAGTAGAATTGATGGAAGGAATGCTCGAAGCTATAAAAGCAGAGCTTGAAGATAATCCTCATTTAAAACTTGACTTTCCTGAAGTTGTGGGAGTAGGAAAAACTTGGCGTGTGGGAGAATTTGTAAGTCGCAATGGAGTGAAAATCAAAGCTTTTGGTAGTGGCAAAAGATTAAGAGGTGTTAGATATGGAGTTAAGCGACCCGACTTAGTTATTTTGGATGATTTAGAAAATGATACCAATGTCAGAAGCAAAGAGCAAAGAGATAGATTGGAAGATTGGATTGATGAAGCGGTTTTAAATCTTGGTTCAGCAGATGGAAGCTTGGATGTGCTTTATATTGGAACCATTTTACATAGCGATAGCGTTTTATCAAGAAAATTAAAACTGGGATTTTGGAATGGAATAACTTTTAGATCAATCGTGCAATTTCCACAAAGGTTGGATTTGTGGGATGAGTATGCTACTCTTTATAGAAATACTGATTTTAAAACAGCCCATAATTTTTATTTGAAAAATAAAGTATTGATGGATAAAGGAGCTAAAGTTCTTTGGGAAGAAGCTAAAAATTTAGAAGATTTAATGAGATTAAGAGCTGAAAATTTAAAAGCTTTCAATAAAGAACAGCTTAATAATCCAAGAAGCGAAAGCCAAATCTTTAGCTTGGATAATCTTAATTTTTATGAAAATTTGCCTCCTATTAGTCAATACTATATGTATATTGATCCAGCAGGAGAAAAAGCAAAAAGTGATTTTACCGCCATTACAATCATTGGCAAAGCAGAAAAAGCCTTTTATGTTGTAGAAAGCATTGTAAAGATTTTAAAAGCACAAAGCATTATAAAAACTATTTTTAATCTTCAAAAGATTTATAAATGCCGTTTGATTGAAATTGAAACCAATGGGGGACAATTTTTCTTAAAGAAATGGATTCTTCAAAAAAGCTTTGAAAATGGAATATTCCTACCTTTAAGAGGCAAAAACAATAGCGCAAGCAAATTTGAACGTATTGAAAGTTTAAGCCTTGCCTTTGAAAATGAAGAGCTTTTTTTACACAAAAAACATACTTTACTTATAGAACAACTCTTAGAATTTCCAGAGGGTAAAAATGATGATGCGCCTGATTCTTTAGCAGGTGCATTTTTATTAGCAAAAACAAAATCAAGTATTAAAAGAAGAACTCATGATTTTACACCTAGAATAAGACATTATTAAAGGATAATAATGAAAAAAGAAGTAAAAAATAAAACCAAAAGAGAAGTGATTTTAAAAAACAATACCCTTATCGATACTTTGCTTAATTCTAATTTCTTAAAGCTTGAAATGATTAATGAAGCAAATCAAAGAATGATTTTTAAAGATTTAAGCTTTATACAATCTCATCAATCAAGAAGGAGTGTAATTTTATCCAAAGAATTACAAATCATCTGTGAGAATGAAGAGATTAAAAATGTTTTTGAAGATTTATTTCATCCTGATTTAATCTGTCAAATTTTAGAAACTTATTTATATGGACTTAACGTTTTTGAAGTCAATTACAAATTGAAAAATGGTTTTTATTATCCCATTTTAAAGCAAAGAGATTTTAGAAATTTTGGCTTTAACGAAGAGGAAAAGCTTTGTTATTATGGTTTTGGAAATGAAATGCAAATAGAAGATAGAAAAGTTATTTATGGACTTTTTGGATCTAATTTTTTATTCCCAAATGGTGATGCTCTTATTACCAAACTTTACTTTCCTATAAAACTTAAAAACGCTAGTTTAAAATTTTGGATGGAATTCTTAGAACGTTTTGGAAGTCCTTGGGCGGTTGCTAAAACAGATTCTGATCCAGATGCATTAGCTTGTGAGGTTAATCAAATGCTAAATGGAGATAGTGCGGTTATTGATAAAGAAGAAGAACTTGATTTGATCCAGCCAAAAACAAAGGCAAATTACAATGAAATAATAGATTATCTTGATAATCAAATAAGAAGTGTGATCTTAGGAGCTAATTTAAGCTCTCAAGTTAGCGGTGGATCTTTAGCAGCAACCGAGTCTCATAATGAAATCAGAAAAGATCTAGCTGAACAAGATGCAAAAATAGTTCTTTTTATTTTAAATCGTGCGCTTAAATTTTTTAAGGACATTAATGGTTTTAAAGAAGAGCTTTATGTGCAATTTTTTAATGAATCTAATCCAAAAAGCGAACTTTGCGAAAGAGATTTAAAACTCTTTAATATGGGTTTTTGTTTTAATGAAGAATACATTAAAAATACTTACAACGTAGAAGGTAATTTAACTCAAAATCTTACAAAGAATAAAGAAAATGAAAAAGCTTTGTTTGAGAATAAAGCAAATTTTAAAGAGAACTTTGAAGAAGATTTTATTGACAAAGGTTTAGAGCAAAAAGAATATTTAAAAGTTGATGAAACAATGGCAAAGTTCTTTAAAGATCAATTTGAAAATATTGTTAAAGAATGCAAAGATTATGATGAGGCACTTAAAAAACTCCAAGAAAAATTTTCTAGTTTGAAACAAGCCGATTTTGAAAAACATCTTTTTATAGCTTTAAGCAATTCTAGTATTTTAGGATATTTGGAGTAATAAAATGATTGGTGCTGGAATAAGTTTTTTCTCAGAACCCACTGAGGCTGTTGAATTTTTAAAAAATAAAAAGCCACAAATTAGCTTTGATTATGATGAAATTTCTCATTCTGCCCATAAAAAAGTTTTTACTATTGCCAAACTTATGGATGATGGGTTATTAAAAGATTTGCAAGACTCTTTAGCAAAAGCTATTAAAAACGGAGATAAATTTAGTACTTGGAGTGAAATTGCTGAAACAAAATTAAAAGCAAAAGGTTGGTGGGGTTCAAAAGAACTTGTAAATCCAAGAACAGGTGAGACTAAAAAAACCAATTTTAATAGCGCAAGATTAAAAAAAATCTTTGAAGAAAACTCAAGAAAAGCTAAAGCTAAAGCCATTTATGAAAATCAAATGAAAAGCACTAAACCCTATTTTAAATATTGCACTAAACAAGATTCTCTTGTTAGAGATAAACACAGGGCGTTTGATGGCATAGTTTTGCCCAAAGATGATCCTTTTTGGGATACTCATTATCCACATGTCACTATGCATGATTTTGGTTGCAGGTGTTATGTTTTAAATGTAGGAGAAAGTGAGATTAAAGGTTCAAAATCTCCTGTAGCAAATTTAGAAAAAAATGAATTTAATGGCTTTAATGACGAAGAACTTTTAGATGAACTTTATAATCAAAAAAATACTGAAGTCGTTCAAAATTTTATAAGACTTAATATGCTAAGTGCGGCGGCTAAAAAAGCAAAAGAAGTTAAAAGTTTTATTCATGATAAAGAACTTTATGTTTGGCAAAAAAGCTTGGATGAGATGGTAGATGAAATTATCATCAAAGAAAATCAAAAATATCCCGTTAATTTTATTCAAGTTGGAAAAATAGATAAAACCACCAAAACATTTTTAGAAAAACTGACTAAAAAAGATTTGGAAGATTTGTATTTTACTTTAAGTAAAAACAATCTCTTACACGCAAGTCCAAAAAGAAAAGCAAATTATAACCAAGCTTTAAGTGTGGATGAAATCAAACAGATTGTTAAGGTTTTGGATGAGGCAAAAGAGGTTTATTGGGACAAAAAAGAAAAAAGCTTGATTTATTTTTTTGATGATTTAAGAAATAGCAAAAAAGTGAATAAAATCATTATAAGACCTGATTATCAATTGAAAAAATTTGGAAAAACAAATGCGGTTATTACACTTGGAAAGGTTGATAAAGATAGAAAAGGTTTGAAACATTTAGAAAAAATTAAGTGAAGCGGGTGGGACTCGAACCCACAACACCACCAAAGCTTTAAGCTTCTCGTTGTGCTTACCACTCACATAGAGTTCACATCTTCGCTTCATATTAGATAGAGCGGTGGGACTTGCACCCACAATACGATGTGTTCTCGGACTGGTTACCGCACATCCTCAACTACTACATTGCAACCATCAACTCTATCTAAATTAAGATAATTTTAGCTTGACACAACTGAAAAGGAGTTTAAAATGGTTTTAGCTTTGGGAGAATTCAAATTTAAAGCTTTAAATTTTGATGCATTGGAAAGAAGTTTAGATTTTAAAATTACAACTCAAAACAGATTAAACAATTATAATGCTTTATTTGCTAGTTCTAAAGAAAATGAAAGGATTAAAATACAAGGAAAAACCTTACCTTTAAGAGGGGATAAAAACACTTATTTAGATTCATTAGAAAAGATGGCAAAAAAGCAAATTTCTTACACCTTAACAGGAGCAAATGGAAGATATTATGGAAAATTTGTCATTTTAAATTTAAGTGAAAATCAAAGTGCGTTTGTTGATGGAAGCGGCTTTGTAAGTCAAAGTTTTAGCTTAGAATTAGAAAGGGATTTTGATGAGTAAAAAATATATTGCAAAAAATGAGGAAAGGCTTGATAGTATAGTTTATAATCATTATGGAACGCTTTCATATTTTGATCAGGTTTTAAGGGTTAATCCAAGATTAAATCCTATTTTAAAAACAGGAGATAAAGTGATTTTACCAGAGATTGAAATCAAAGAAGACAAGGAAGAAACTTTATGGTAAGAAAACCGCAATTTAAACTTCTTGCAAAAGGCAAAGATGTTACACAAAAGATCTCTAAAAACCTTATAAATATCAGTTTTGAAGATAAAGAAAAGGACGAAAGTGATGAAATGAGTTTAAGCATTTTTGGTCTTTATTCTAAAGTGCTTTTTGGAGATAGCTTGGAACTTTGGCTTGGCTATGAAAAGCTTTATAAATGCGGAACTTTTAGCGTAAATGTTGTGAGTAAAAATTATATTTCAAATACCACTGAAGTAAGAGCAAGTGCAGTTAATTTTAGTGGAAAAGGAAGCACAAATATAAAAGAAAAAAAGACAAGAAGTTTTGAAAATACAACCCTTTTTGCTATTGCCAAAAAGCTATCAAGTGAAAATAATTTAAAACTAAAAACCACTGGAGAGGATCAAAATATAGTAAGCATTTTACAAAACAATCAAAGCAATTTAGAATTCTTGTATGGTATATGTTTTGATTATGGATTTATTTGCTGTATTAAAGAAAATACACTCATTATAACCCCAAAAGATGGAAAAGTTAGTGATGCTGCTGCCAATATTACTCCAAAAAATCAAAATTTACCCAGCTATGAAATATCTTTAAATGACTGCATTTCATTAGAAATTTCAGAAAGTGCTAGAAATGAATACTCAGCTGTAATAGTAGAATGGCAAGATATCAATGAAGCAAAAATGAAAAGCATAAAAGTAGGAAGCGGGAATAATGTTTTTAAAATGCAAATAGCACAACCAAAAAGTGATAATGAAGCTTTTAAAAAAGCACAAGCTAAGCTAAATGAACTTCAAAAGGGTGGCGTAAATGGAAGATGTGAACTTATAGGAAGAGATTTAAGAGCGGGTGGAAAACTAAAGATTAAAGGAATAGAATTTGATATTTATGAGTTTAGTATTAAAAGCGTGAGCCATAATTTTAATGACTCAGCTTATATAATTAGTGTTGAGTTTGAGAGTTAAAACAACTATTTTGCACAAGTCAGATTTGTCTTTTCAATATTGAATATTGATTCTTGGATGTTAAATATCGAAAAATTGATTCTTCTAAACATATTAGATATAGAGATAAGTATAAAAATAATTACATAATTATACCAATAGGCCGTTGCATTAATTTTTAAATAGCTAATTGTTAAAGTTTTAATAGCCTCTTCTTCTTCTTTAGTGAGTTTTATACGTTTATTAGTATTTGTATTTTTATAATTTCCAAACATAAAACAATAAATGCTAAAAAAAGATAAAGAATTTTTAATCATTTTTTCTGTTAGCATTACTATAGCTTCATTCTTAGAATTTAAGAGTCTTTCAAACTCTGGTTTGAAATTTTGAAATTCTTTACTTGCTGCTATCAAAGAAAGTGAAAATAAACCAAAAACTATTGTTAAGATAAGAGCTAAGGTAATCATAATTTCTCCTTTCTTTTTTTACGAGAATTGCGCTCTATACTTTTGCTATTTTTTATTTTAAACATTTTAACAAGAGTAAAACAGAATATTGCAATTATAATTATTATAAATATAATACAAGTATAATTTTGTATAACCTGACCTAATGCATTATCAGTTTGATTAAAATCACCACCATCAAGTTTTACTATATTATATTCTCCCATCACTTTTAACCCGAATTAATATGTATATATCTATCATAATCTATTCTAATATATTTTTGCAAAATTTACAATAAATATCATAAATTTAATTGAAAATTTTATTATTAAAATAATCCAATCTAAAACAAACTCGGTTCTAATTTTTCTCTCACTTCTTTAGTGATTAAATAAACAGCATTCAAACTTAAATCGTATTTTTTGGCGCATTCTATACTTGCTGCTTTAGTGGTTAAACCTTGTTTTATAAGTGTTTTAA
>X244_Common_House_Martin__coassemble_705_pt1 | contig 17644 bp, 17 predicted proteins | sample X244_Common_House_Martin__metabat2_high_PE_010 | metagenome-assembled genome bin X244_Common_House_Martin
ATTTCAACCATTTGTAAAACAAATTCAATTAAACTTCTATAAATAAATTCTATGATTTATAAAAAAAGGAAAAAATAATGCCTAAAAAAGAATTTGACATATTAATCATAGGAGCTGGAATTTCTGGATCTGCATTATTTTATGAAATCGCACGATATACAGATATCAAAAATATCGCTTTAATAGAAAAATATCATTCTCCTTCGACTTTAAATTCAAAAGGAACAAGCAATTCCCAAACCATACATTGTGGTGATATTGAAACAAATTACACTTTAGAAAAAGCTAAAAAAGTTAAAACGACAGCAGATATGATAGTAAAATACGGTATTTTGCAAAATGCTCAAAATCGTTTTATGTTTTCTCATCAAAAAATGGCCTTAGCTGTTGATGATATAGAATGTGATTATATGGAAAAACGCTACGAAGAATTTAAAGAACTCTACCCTTATATAAAATTTTTTAATAAAGAGAAAATCAAATCCATTGAACCTAAGGTAGCTCTTGGAAAAGATGGGATACATGATAGACCTGAAAATATTTGCGCTATGGGCGTAGAAGCTGGAGAAATTTTTACAACTGTTGATTTTGAAAAGATGAGTATTAGTCTTATAGAACAAGGACAATTGCAAAACAAAAATACTTTTGTAGCTTTTAATGAAGAAATCATCCATATAGAAAAAAAAGATAGCTATTTTCTCCTACGAACAAATACTTATAAAGAATATTATGCCAAAGCTGTTGTTGTAAATGCTGGCGCACATTCTTTATATTTAGCACATAAAATGAATTTAGGCTTAGATAAGTCTTGTTGGCCTGTTGCAGGTAGCTTTTATCTTACAAAACAAAAATTACTCAATGGTAAAGTTTATATGGTTCAAAACCCAAAATTACCTTTTGCAGCATTGCATGGAGATCCTGATTTACTTGCTAACATGAATACACGTTTTGGACCAACTGCACTCGTTATTCCAAAATTAGAACGCTATCATGGGTTAAAATCTGTACCCGAATTTTTCGAGGCTTTAAAATTTGATAAAACTGTTCTTAGGGTTACTTTTAATATGTTTAAAGATCCAACTATTAGAAATTATATACTCTATAACTATCTTTTTGAATTACCTTTTATTAATAAAAATATCTTTGTAAAGGACGCTAAAAAAATAGTTCCAAGTTTAAAAGCTGATGATATATATTATGCAAAAGGGTTTGGTGGAGTTCGTCCTCAAGTTATTGATAAAAAAAGAGGAGAATTGATGTTAGGAGAAGCAAGTATTGCTGAAATTCCTGGAATCATTTTTAATATGACTCCAAGTCCAGGTGCAACAAGCTGTTTAGGGAATGCGCAAAGAGATGCGAAATTAATGTGTCAATATTTAGGAGCTAAATTTGATGAAGATAAATTTAATTCAGAATTATTATAAAATAAGGATTATTCATGCTTAAAAAAACAAAAATCGTAGCAACTGTTGGACCAGCAAGTGAAAGCGAAGATGTTTTACGTCAAATGATTATCAATGGCGTTAATGTCTTCCGATTAAATTTTTCTCATGGAACTCATGAGTATCATAAAAATAATCTTAAAACTATACGTAAAGTTGCCAAAGAACTCAATACTAGAATAGGAATTTTACAAGATATAAGTGGTCCAAAAATTAGAACAGGAGAATTGAAAACTCCTTTTGAATTAAAAAAAGGAGATAAGCTTGATTTTTATTATGAAACAATTTTAGGAGATAAAATTAAAGATAATCATTACAAACTTAGCATCAATCAAAGCGAAATTTTAAATATGCTAAAAATTGATGATTATATTTATTTATATGATGGCTCTATTCGTGCTAAAGTAATTAGTATTGATTCTGAGAAAATTCAAACTCTTATTGAAAATGATGGTTTTTTAAATTCAAATAAAGGTATCAATTTTCCAAATACAAAAATTAATATTGATGTAATCACTCAAAAAGATAAAAATGATTTGATTTGGGGGATAGAAAATGGAGTTGATTTTCTTGCTATTTCTTTCGTTCAAAATGCTCATGATATTAATGAAGTGCGGGAAATTTTAACAAAACATAATGCGAAAATAGCTATTTTTGCCAAAATTGAAAAATTTGATGCGGTTGAAAATATAGATGAAATCATTGATTCTAGTGATGGTATTATGGTGGCACGCGGTGATTTGGGTATTGAAGTACCTTATTATAAAGTTCCAAATATTCAAAAAGAGATTATTCATAAAGCTAATAATGCTTCAAAACCAGTTATTACAGCCACTCAAATGCTTTTTTCTTTAGCAAAAAGCAAAACCGCTACAAGAGCTGAAATTTCGGATGTGGCAAATGCAGTATTAGATGGCAGTGATGCTGTAATGCTTAGCGAAGAAAGTGCTGTAGGCATAGATCCTGCTAATGCTGTTGATATCATGTGCCAAACTATCATAGAAACAGAAAAAAATTATCCTTATAATAAATTTAATGATTTTGAAAATTTAGACAATACAGATAAAATAATGCGTTCAAGTGCAAATTTATCCAAAGATTTAAACGCTGATGCAATTTTTTCTCTTACAAGTAGCGGAAAATCAGCAATGAAAATTTCTAGATATAGACCTAGCATGGATATTATAGCTGTAGCTCATTCGGAAAAAACTCTTAACTTATTAAGTATAGTATGGGGAGTTAATCCAGCTATTTTGGTTAATAAAAGTGATCATTTAACCGAATTAATAAAAAATACAGTTAAACTAGGTGTAGAAAAAGATTTTATTAATGAAAATCAATGTTATATATTAACAGCAGGTTTTCCAACAGGAGTAGAAGGCACAAGTAATCTTATTAGAATACTTGAAAAAGAACAAATATCTTATTATTTAAAATAGTTTTTAAATAATATAAAAATTTTATTAAAAAAGTCGATATAAAATATAACCTCACTATTAAGGAGCAAAAATGCAAGTGAATACTTATTCAAATATCGCTAGCATGACTCAAACCCAAGTTAGCAATAAAAAGGCAGATGAAGATACTAAAAAAAATACCAAAGATGCAAATCTTCAAAGTGCTAGCTCAAGTAAAGATATCAATAAAGATACTCTTGAAAAACTAAGCTCACTTGGAGGAAAGGGTATTACCCAAATTTATATGGTTCAGTTTCAACAACAAACCATGAATGAAGTTTTTGGTACAAGCAGTACTCAAGCTGGAATTGAAGGCCTATTAAATGGAGGAAATTTAGACACCGCAAAATCTATTCTTTCTAATATTGATTTTGCATCTTTAGGTTATAGTGGTAAAAATCCACTTTCAATGAACACCGATGAATTAAAGCAGCTTATAAGCGAAGATGGGTTTTTTGGTGTTGATAATACGGCAAATCGTATTGCTGATTTTGTCATCAACGGAGCAGGAAACGATGTTGATAAACTTAAAGAGGGACTTGATGGGATAAAAAAAGGATTTGAGCAAGCAGAAAAAATGTGGGGTGAAAAGCTTCCTCAAATCAGCCAAGATACAATGGATGCAGCAATTAAAAAAGTTACTGATCGCATTGACGAACTCGGGGGAAAAACTTTAGATCTTCAAGCTTAATCTATAAAGATGTTTAAATATTTTTTAAACATCTTTAATTTTTAATATCAAAAGTAAAAAATTTACTCTTAAAATTATTTGGTAATGTTTTATACTGATTGATAGCAGCTTCATAATTTTGTACTTCTTGATAAAGTAAACCTAGAGCAGCTTTACTTTCTTTATTATTTTTATCGGTTAATTTCGAAAGTTGCAATAATGCTATAGCTGAATTTGGATTGTTTGCCCCTATGGCCGCAACTGAAGCTAAAAATAAAGTTCTAGTATCCTTAATTTTATAATCATCAATTAAAATGTTATAAAGCGCGTAAGATTCTTCAAATTGCTTAGCAAAAATATCTAAATATGCCAGAGTTTGTATTATACTTTCGCTTTCAAATTTAGAAGTATTCATCAATTCTTTAAATTTATTTCTTTCTAAATTTAAAATTCCAGATACATGCATCAAATCAACATAGAATTCTCTTGCAATATTAGGACCTCCAAAAACGCTACGATAATCAAGTTTTAAATTTTTAAAATGAATTTGTGCATTTTGGGCATATTCTTTAATATTAAGGTTAGAATTTAAAGAATTAAAATATAAAATATTTGCAATAATATCTTCTGGTAGTTGTGATCTTAATTTAGCTATTTCAACATCCATTCGATTGCTAAGATTATTATTTTTAGCAATAATTGCCTTAAACATTAAACTTAAAGGAGTATTAGAAGTTTTTTCATCTAAATATGGAAGCATTGAAACATAATCATTTTTAACCAAAAATAGCATACTTTTTTGCATATTTGCTTTAAAATTTGTATCAGCACCCATATTTTCAACAATTTCATTATAAAGTTTAGTTGTATCCAAATCATTTAATTTAGCGCAAAATAAAGCAAAAACTCCTGCTAGATAATTTTTAGGATTTAAATGGTAGGAGCTAAAAAAGTATTTATAGGCTAATTCGTAATTTTGCATTTGGGCATAAGATAATGCTAAATTATATTGTAAAATACTATGTTCTGGATAGTTTTTTAACAATTTTTGAAATTCTTCATTAGCAAGTCTTAATTGTTGATTTAGGGCATGATTAATAATATTGGCAATTTTTACATTTGTAGAAGATAAAACATTGCTCGTTGCCAAATATCCTCCAGAATCTGCACTATCATCTACAAAATTTGTAATATTAGCTTTTTCTATATACAATGATGCCTGTTTAGAATCAAAAACCTGATAAGGAGCATAATAAAAAAGTAAATCAAACTGATTTTTTAAATTTTTCAATAAATCTTTAGAAAAATGACTTTGCGCTATAGCAATATTAAATAAATCATTATTTAATCGTACTTTAATTTTATATCGATCTAAAATTTTATATTGATCTTCCTCTTTTTTATAAGCATTTTGTAGACGCATAAGCATATCTTGATAATTTCCTGTTTTAATATCAACAAGACTTAAAGCTGCTAAACTTTGATTAAAGTCTCTATCAATTTTCATAGCAGTACTTAAAGAGGCTTTAGCTTTATCATATTCTCCCATTCTAGCATATAAAAGACCTAAAGAAAGACTAGGTTCAAAATTTCCTTGTGAATTTAGTTGCTGCACGGCCTTAGTATCAAAATCCATCTTGGCATAAATTTTAGCCGATAAATATTTAGAAATATCATTATAAGGATCGATGTTTACTTGCTGAAACATTTGCAAAGCTTCTGGATAATATCCCTTATAATAATCTATCAAAGCTAAATAATAATTATATAATTTTGATTTTCCTTCTTTAGGAAGATAAACTTGTGCTAAATCAATATAATATTTAAATTTTTCTTCATCATTAAGCTTTAAAGCACATACTGCAGCATTAATAGCAGATACAGTTTGATTTTCACCGCTAGCTATAGCTTTTTTAAAACTTTCAAAAGCCTCCTGCAGTTTTCCTTCATTCATTTGAGAAACACCTAAATTATAATTAGATAAAGACTCATTATAAACTGCAATTTGCTTATATAATTTCAAAGATTGCTGAATTTCGCCTTTAAGATAGAGTGCATTAGCCTTTTGTATCATAGCATCTACTTTAGCCATATCTTCATATTTATAAGATTCATCTGGAACAATTTCAGATTTTTCAACTGGTTTTGAAGCTATAATATCTGCTTTAATATTTCCTTCATTGAAAACTAAATAAGTTAAAGTAAAAACCAAAACACAAATAATAATCAAAGAAAGTCCAACAAGAGACATAAATTTTCTATCTTTATACCAAGGGATTAATTCTTGATTTTGAGTTTTTTCAAAAGATGAAAATTCTTCAGGTGCGCTTTCTCTTGTAAAACTAAAACCTGTATCATCTTCATTGGATTCTTCGGATAAAGAAACAAACTCTTCATCATCAGGAGCTTGCCCTTCTTGCCCTTTAAATTCTCCTAAACTCTCATCAAGTCTTTCTTTATTATTTAAATCGTCTTCTGATTTTTCTAATACTATATCTTCTTTTTCTGCCATTTATTTTCTTTAAAAGTATTTTCTTAAAACATCAGGAATAATAATTTTTCCTTCTCTATCTTGATAGTTTTCCATAATAGCAACTAAGGTTCTACCTACCGCTAATGAAGATCCATTTAAAGTATGAACTAATTCATTCTTGCCTTGCTCATTTTTATAACGAATTTTGGCACGTCTTGCTTGGAAATCACGACAATTAGATACAGAACTAATTTCTCGATATTTATTTTGAGAAGGAATCCAAACCTCAAGATCAATGGTCTTTGCAGCACTAAAACCTAAATCTCCTGTACAAAGCATCAAATGTCTATGAGCTAAACCTAAAGAACTTAGTAAATCACTAGCACACTCTACCATTTCATTAAACACACTATCACTTTGTTCGGGTTTAGTAATGCTTACAAGTTCCACTTTTTCAAACTGATGCTGACGAATAATTCCTCTTGTATCACGCCCTGCACTACCTGCTTCTTTTCTAAAACAAGCACTATAACAAGTCATTTTTATTGGCAAACTTTCACTTGCTAAAATTTCTCCACTATAAAGATTAGTTACTGGAATTTCAGAGGTTGAAATAAGATATAAATCTTCTTCATCTACTTTATACATATCATCTTTAAATTTTGGCAATTGTCCAGTTCCAAACATGGTAGCACTATTGACCAAATAAGGCACATTGACAAAATCAAAACCACGACTTCTATTAAAATCAATCATGTAATTCACTAAAGCTCTACTCAATAAAGCACCTTCATTTTTAAGCACGCAAAATCGACTTCCAGAAATTTTAACCCCTCTTGTAAAATCAAGCCAATCTAAACTTTCACCTAAATCGTGATGCTCTTTTGGTTTAAAATCAAAATTTGGTAGAGTAAGAACTTTTTTAATTTCTACATTTTCATCTTCATCCTCACCCACAGGAACGATATCATCTGGAATATTTGGAATAGCATGGGCAATATTTTCAAGCTCATTTTCTAAAACATTTACTTTTTGATTTTGCTCATTGATTTTAATTTTATTTTCACTCAATTTTGCTCTTAGTTCTTCTTTATCTTGTGCACTTGCAAGCTCTTTGCTAAATTTATTTTGAAAAGCTTGAAGCTCCTCTAAAATTGTTTTTTCTTTTTTTAATAATGCAAATAAATCAGCTAATTTTTTTAACGTTTCCTCATCAACTTTTTTATTTTTTAACTTTTGACTCACCTCATCAAATTGATTTTGCAATTTTTTTAAATCAAGCATTTTGCACCCCTCATAAGCCTATTTTAGTATAAATTTTTTGCATTTTTTCTTGAGCAACTTTTCTTGCTTTACTCGCACCAAAATCCAAAATCTCTTTTAAATAAGAAGGTTTATTTAAAAGTTCATTATATTTTTCTCTTATTTCTTTAAAATAATCAACCACTAATTCATTTAAATACATTTTAAAATGTCCATATCCCTCGCCTCCTTTTAAATAACGGTTTCTTAAATTTTCTTGCCCTACATCATCTAAAAACAATTTTGCTATTTTAAAAACATTGCATTCTTCAGGATTTTTAGGATCTTCTAAAGCAGTACTATCTGTTATTATTGATGAAATTTGCTTTTTTAAGGTTTTATCATCGCTAAAAATATCTATAGTGTTTTTATACGATTTACTCATTTTAGATCCATCAGTACCTACAATGACAGCGAGTTCTTCATTGATTTTAGCTTCAGGTAAAATAAAAATTTCTCCCCATTCATTATTTACTTTTAAAGCGATATCTCGTGCAATTTCTACATGCTGAATTTGATCTTTACCCACAGGAACAAGCTGAGTATCAAAAAGTAAAATATCAGCCGCCATTAAAACAGGATAAGAAAAAAGCCCATGAGAAGCGCTAAGCCCTTTGGCAATTTTATCTTTATAGCTATGTGCACGCTCTAACAGACCCATAGGTGTAAATTGTGATAAAATCCAATAAAGTTCCATAACTTCTTTCACATCACTTTGTAGCCAAAAAATACTTTTTTGTGGATCTATACCAAAACTCAAAAAAGCTGCAGCAGCTTTGAGGGAATTTTCTTTTAATTTTTCTCCGTTTTGTAAAGAAGTCATAGCATGATAATTAGCAATAAATATAAACATCTCACTTGTATTTTGGGTGTCTATCATTTGCTTAATTGCGCCAAAATAATTTCCTATATGTAAATCTCCACTAGGCTGAATTCCGGTTAATACTCTCATTTAACTACCTTTTTTAATTCGCTTATAAGCTCATCAATACTTTTATTTTCAATATCCAATATGACATCAGCTTTATTTTCATAAATTTTTATTCTTTCATTATATAACTTTTTTGCTTTAATTTCATCAAAAAATAAGGGCCTTTTAGCAATTTCGTCCTTATTTAAACGTTTTTTTAAATACTCAAAATCAGCCCTTAAATAAATACTCAATCCTATTTTTTCTAAATTTTTCACATTAATAAAACCACCACCACTTGCAATACAAGTATTTTGACAAAGGATAAAAAAATCAGCTAACTTTTGTTCTTGCTTTCTAAAAAAATATTCTCCTTTATTTTCAAAAATTTCATTAATACTTTGATTAAATTTTGCCTCAATTAACAAATCACTATCTAAAAAAATTCGATCCAATTCTATAGCTAATTTTCTTGCCATAGTGCTTTTTCCACACCCCATAAAACCAATAAAAATAATATTATCCCTCATCATTTTCCCTGCTTCCTTTTTTACGTGAAGCAATGATTAAAGGCACTCCTTCAAAATTAAATTCTTTTCTGATTTTATTTTGCAAATAACGTTTATAACTAAAATGCAATGCCTTAGGGCGATTCATAATTAAAGCAATTTTTGGCGGAGCAATATCATATTGTACAGCATAATAAATTTTAACCAATTTCCCATAATCATGTGGCAATGGATGTGCTTTAGTTGCACTTTCAATTAAATTATTAAGTTTTGAGGTTGGAATTTTTTGTATAAAATTTTCAAAAACTTGCAAAATTTTATCAAGTATCACATGTACTCTTTTTCCACTTAAAGCCGAAACACTCACAATAGGTGCATGAGCTAAAAATTTAAAACGATCAAGTTTTAATTCTTTAACCACTTTATCAAAATCAAATTGACTTTTATCCCATTTATTTAAAACTATAATAACACCTAAATAATATTTAGCGATAAGCCCTGCTATTCTTTCATCAAGCTCATTAAAACCCTCATCTGCATCTAAAACTAATAGTGCGATTTGAGAATTTTGTAAAATTTTTTCTGTACGATTTAAAGCAAATCTTTCCAATCCTTGAATTTTTCCACGCTTTCTAATGCCTGCAGTATCTACAAATTCTATTGTTTTATCTTGATAAACTATAGTTTCATTTACAGGATCAATTGTAGTTCCAGCAATACTACTAACAACACTACGTTCTTGCTTAACTAATGCATTTAAAAGACTTGATTTTCCAACATTAACACGACCAACAATTCCTATTCTAATATAGTTTTGATCTACTTCTTTAAATTGTATTTCTTGTTTATTTTCATCATAATGTTCTAAAAAATCCTCCAAATCTTGCTCTTCATCAGGAGTTAAACTAGTTTCATTTAAAAATTGCTCCAACCAATTATAAAGCTCGTCAAGTCCAACATTATGAGTTACTGAAATATTAAAAATTTCTTTTACACCAAAATTTGAAAATTCCCATGCTCTTTCTTCATCTTTTTTATTATCTACTTTATTAATAACTAAAGCCAATGGTTTATTTAATTTTTTTAAAGAATAAAAAAAGCGTCTATCTTCTTCATCTGGAGCTAATTTTCCATCAACCAAATAAAGAATAATATCGCTTTCTTTGGCAACCTTTAAGGTATTTTTCTTAACATTTCTAAAAAGCTCATCACTTTCATCAAGTCCTCCACTATCAATAATAAAAGCACTTTTAGAACCAATACAAGCTTCAGTTTTATTTGTATCCCTTGTTGTACCAGAAATTTCACTTGTAATTGCTATTCTTCTTTTTGCCATCCGATTAAAGAGACTTGATTTTCCAACATTAGGTTTTCCTATCAATATAATGCTTTGCATTTTTTTCCTATTTTTAAATGAAATTTTTTTAAGGAAAATTATATAAAATTTGCCTTAATATTAAGCAAAAAAGACTAGAATTAATCCATTTTTCAAGTTCGTCCCTAAAGGAATAAAAATGCGAAAACTTATTAAACACAACCTAGGAATTTATTTTATGCTTTTAGCATGTTTAGATTTTACACTTATGGGAGCTTGTGCTAAAATTTTAAGCAAAGAAATGAGTTCTATTGAAATTATGTTTTTTAGAAATATTATAGGAGTTGTATTTTTACTTTGGTTATTAAAAAGATCGAAAGTTCATAAAGAAGGTGGGCATTTTTGGCTTTTAGTATTTAGAGGTGTTGCAGGCACACTTTCACTTTATATGTTTTTTTATAATATCTCAAATATTACCCTAGGTGGAGCCTTTGCCTTTCAAAAAACAGCACCTATTTTTATCACACTCATTGCTTTTTTTGTTTTCAAAGAAAGCATAGGAAAAAAAGCTTGGATGGGAATTTTTATCGCTTTTTTAGGCATGCTCTTAATTACCCAACCTTGGGCTGATAAAGCTTATCATTCAGGTTTTGATTTAAAAAACTCTATCATAGGTATCACAAGTGGTTTTTTAGCAGCATTAGCACTCACAAGTGTAAGAAAACTTAGAAAATCTTATACCACAGAACAAATTGCATTTTCGTTTATTTTTCTTGGTACGCTCATGCCTTTACTTTCAATGATAGGGGCTGAATTTTTTAATTTTCACTCTTTACATATGGATTTTATCTTAGCTCCATTTATCATGCCCAGTTTAAAATCATGGATAATTATTTTAATTATGGGAATTTTAGGAACCATTTATCAAATTCATGTAACCAAAGCTTATGGAATAGCTAAACAAGCTGGTATTGTTGCAGGCGTTAGTTATTTTGATGTCATTTTTAGTTTAATTGTTGGATTAATTTTGGGTGATAATTTACCAAGTGCTATGGTTTTTTTAGGTATAATAGGGATAATTTGTGGAGGATTAATTTTAGTCGTAAAAGGAAAAAAATGAAAAAAATGATATTAATTGCTGGTCCTTGCGTTATAGAAAGTAAAGATTTAGTATTTAAAGTCGCTGAACAACTTAAAATTTTTAATGAAAATAAAAATATAGAATTTTATTTTAAATCTAGCTTTGATAAAGCTAATCGCACAAGTATTGACTCTTTTCGTGGCCCTGGAATCGAGGAAGGGCTTAAAATTTTAGAAAGTGTTAAAAATGAATTTAATATGAAAATTTTAACCGACATCCACGAAAGTTTTCAAGCATCAATTGCAAGTGAAGTTGCTGATGTACTTCAAATTCCAGCATTTTTATGCCGTCAAACTGATTTGCTTGTTGCAGCTGGAAAAACTAGATCAAAAGTTAATATTAAAAAAGGACAGTTTCTAAATCCAAGTGACATTAAATATAGTGTTAAAAAAATTCTTCAAACTAGAAGTATAAATGAAGAAGGTTATGAAATAGCTAAACAAAATGGAATTTTTGTTGCCGAAAGAGGCTCTAGCTTTGGATATGGAAATTTAGTTGTAGATATGAGATCTTTAGTTATTATGCGTGAATTTGCACCTGTTGTATTTGATGCAACTCATAGTGTTCAAATGCCAGGAGCTGCTAATGGAAAAAGTGGAGGAAAAAGCGAATTTGTAGAACCTTTAGCAAGAGCAGCAGCAGCAGTTGGCGTAGATGGATTTTTCTTTGAAACCCATATCAATCCTTGCGAAGCTCTATGCGATGGACCAAATATGCTAGATATTTCACGCCTTAAAAATTGTGTCGAAACACTTTTACAAATACAAAATATTATAAAGGATATTTAATGAAAATTATTGAAGGAAAACTCAATCTTAATTCTAATGAAAAAATTGCAATTATTAATGCAAGATTCAATCATATTATTACCGATCGTCTTGTCGAAGGTGCAAAAGATGCTTTTTTAAGACATGGGGGTAAAGAAGAAAATTTAAGCCTTATTCTTGTTCCTGGCGCTTTTGAACTTCCTTTTATTTTAAAAAAAGCTATAGAAAGTCAGAAATTTGATGCGATTTGTTGTATAGGTGCTGTTATTAGAGGTTCAACTCCGCATTTTGATTATGTTGCAGCAGAAACTACAAAAGGTATTGCTAATATAAGCTTAAATCATAATATTCCTGTAAGTTTTGGTGTTCTTACAACAGATACTATAGAACAAGCTATAGAAAGAGCAGGTAGTAAAGCTGGAAATAAAGGTTTTGAAGCTATGGTTACAGTTATAGAAATGCTTAATTTAAGTAAGGAAATTTAATGGCAACACGTCATCAAGTCAGACAAAGTGTCATTTCTTTGCTCTATGCTTTAGAAATAAATGAAAGAAATGAACATTTTATCAATGATTATCTAGATGAAAAAAAAATTCGTAATGATCAAAAAAAATTTACTTTGAATTTATACCAAGGCATTATTCACAATCTTTATGATATTGATGAAAAATTAAATATTCATCTTAATGAAAATAAAATTGAAAAGTTAGGATATATAGAAAGGGCTATATTAAGACTTGGAGCTTATGAGTTACTTTTTACAGATACACCAAGCGCAATCATAATCAATGAAGCAATAGAATTAGCCAAAGAATTAGCCAATGATAGCTCTCCTAAATTTATCAACGGAGTTTTAGATTCATTAATTAAGGCTAAAAAATGAAATTATGTGTCGCTTTAGATCTTGCTACCAAAGAAGAATGTCTTAATATAGCCAAAGAATTAAAAGGTTTAGATCTTTGGCTTAAAATAGGCCTAAGAGCTTATCTAAGAGATGGTTTTAAATTTATAGAAGAGTTAAAAAAAATAGATGATTTTAAAATCTTTTTGGATCTAAAAATTCACGATATTCCTAATACAACTGCGGATGCTTGTGAGGAAATTGCCAAACTTGGGGTTGATATGATTAATATCCACGCAAGCGTTGGAAATATAGCGATGCAAGAAGTGATGGACCGACTTAATAAACTCCCTAAACGTCCTTTAGTTTTAGCTGTTTCTGCACTCACTAGTTTTGATGAAGAAAACTTTTTCAATATTTATAAACAAAGTATTAACGATGCTGTAATTAATTTTGCCAAAATGTCTTATCAAAATAAACTTGATGGAATGGTATGTTCTGTTTTTGAAAGTAAAAATATTAAAAATAATACTCATCCAAATTTTTTAACATTAACACCAGGTATTCGTCCTTTTGGAGAAAATAATGATGATCAAAAACGAGTAGCAAATTTAGAAACAGCTAAAGAAAATAAAAGTGATTTTATAGTTATAGGACGTCCTATATATAAAGATAAAAATCCTAAAGCAATTTGTGAAAAGATTTTGAGGCATATAAGATGAATAAAGAAAAAATAAATGAAGAAAATATAGATCGAATTTATGAAAATAATCAAAAAAAAGAATGGGATATTTGTAAAAATTTTGAAGAATGGATTAAAACTCAACCCGATAAGGAAAAAGCCTTGAAAGAATTTTATCAAAAGTGCGGGATAAGATATTGAATTATCAACAATTAGAATGTGATTATTTTAATCTTTATAACCAATTTATTAGCGTGGATTCAACTATTTCTTTTGAAAAAAACAATCGAATTTTAATTAAAGATTTTGTGTTTTTTTATCATCAAATTTTAAAACAAAAAGATTTTAATTACTTAACAGGTATAAGAAATAAAATTGCCTTAAAAGTTCAAAAATATATGCAACAGTACTCTATAGCACCAAAAAGTCTTAATCTTTCTTGCTTAAGAGAAAACAAACATATTATTTTTTTTGAAATGTTTTATAAAGCTTTAGGTTATTTTGTAGCCTTTAGACAAAAACTTAATGAAGATCAAAAACTCCAAATTATTATATCTAGTATTGATGAAAGCTTTGGATATAAATTTTCAATAGAAAATTTTCAAAATTTAGATCATTTTAAAAAAAGCGATATTTTAACTCTTCCAGAAAGATGTCTTAATTACTTTCACCTAGCAATGATCCACCTTTGCATCATGGTTCTTAATTCTCTTAATTTAAAAGATTACAATCAACATCTTGACAAAGCGATTAATTATCTTATTGATGGATCTTTTAATATTTACGAAATCATTTTAAAAGAATACTCTTTATTATATCCAAAAGATCAAAATTTTAAACGCGAACTTGCAAAACTTAAAGAACTAGAAGTGCAAATTCTCATGCAAGAAATTTCAAAATTAAAACTATCAAATAATTATAAAGAATTATGTGGAGAAATTCTTTATAATCTAGAACTTGACAAAATAACCTAAAAATAATCTTATATTAGCTTTAATATGCTTTAATAATAAAAATTTTTAATAAGGAAAAATTATGCATATTACACCCCAATATTTATATCAAAAAAGAAGAGAATTTTTAAAATTAGGCATTGGAGCTCTTGTTAGCTCAACTTTAATTGGCTCTAAACTTTCTGCTTTTAATTTTATTGAAGATAAAAATCTTAACAATCTAAAAGTAAGCGATGAAGAGTTAGCAATAAATTATGTTAATTTTTATGAATTTTCTACTGATAAGCGAAAGGCTGTTGCTCTAGCCCAGAATTTTAATACTCAAAATTGGAAAATCGAAATAAGTGGAGAAGTTGAAAAGCCAATAATTTTAAGCATGGAAGATATATTAAAATTTCCCTTGGAAGAAAAAATTTATCGATTTCGTTGCGTTGAAACTTGGTCTATGGTAGTTCCTTGGATTGGTTTTGAATTGCGTCAACTAATAGAAAAGGTAAAACCTACCCAAAAAGCTAAATTTGTTAAATTTACAACACTTTTAGACAAAAATCAATTTCCTGATCAAAATGCACTTTTTCCAACTATAGATTATCCTTATGTTGAAGGACTTAGAATGGATGAAGCAATGCATCCACTAACCTTACTTGCTGTAGGAATGTGTAAAAAACCTTTAAAACCACAAAATGGCGCCCCTATACGTTTAGTTGTTCCTTGGAAATATGGTTTTAAAAGTATCAAGTCTATTGTAAAAATTGAATTTGTGGAAAAACAACCTCACACAACTTGGCAAAATTATGCTCCATATGAATATGGTTTTTACGCTAATGTTAATCCAAATGTATCTCATCCAAGGTGGTCTCAAGCAAATGAAAGAGCTTTAGGTGATTTTTTCACAAAACCTACTTTGATGTTTAATGGATATGAAAAAGAAGTTTCAAAACTTTACAAAGGTATGGATCTAAAGGTTAATTTCTAATGCGTAAATATTTTAATTTTATCGCTTTTATAGCTTTCTTGGCAAGTTTGATTTATTCTTTTTATAACATTTATAGAGCTTTTGATTTTGTAAAAGAAATTTATTTTAATACAGGAATTTTTGCTTTAATATTTTTTAATTTAAGTTTATTTTTTTCTTTATTTAAATTCAAATCAACAAAAAATTATCCCAAATTTTTGGGATTTTTTGCAACTTTTTGGAGTATTATCCATTTTTTAAATTATTTTATTTTTGATAGAAATGCTCAAATTTATAGATTATTTAATGACATCTTATATCATTTTTTAGAAACAACTGGATTTGTGGCTTTTATTATTATTTGTTTAATGTTTTTAAGTTCTTTTAATTTCTTTAAAAAAATATATAAAATAAGAAAATTAGGATATTTATGCTTAATCATCGCAAGTTATCATTATTTTTTAAGTCCTAAAATCCCTATGTTTTGGGAATGGAGTGCTTTAATCTTGTCAATGATTTATTTTATTTTACGCTATATTAAAAACCTACGATCTTGCTTTTGTCAAAACTAGAATTAAGTTCTTTTTGTATACTTTCTAAAAAATCTTGCATATAAAAAATTCCTTCTTTAGAAATTGCAACTTTTAAAGCTGTATTTTTAATAATCATTAATATTTGAGCTCCACTTAATTCATAATTAGCCAAAACATTAACATCAAATTTTCTATCAAATTCGGCTTTTTTAGGTAAAAATTTTTCCCACATTTTCAATCTATCTTTAAATTCAGGCTTTTTAAATTCTATTTTATAATCAAATCTCCTAGAGAATGCTATATCCAAATTTTCTAAAAAATTTGTAGTTGCAATAATTACTCCATTAAAGCGCTCAATCTGCTCTAAAAAAATATTTTGCATTTGATTATGCATTTTATCACTTCCTGCACTACTTTCAATTCTTGTGCTTAAAAATTGATCAGCTTCATTTAGTAACAAAATAGGACTTTGTTTACAAGTTTGTACTATATTCTTATAAGTATCAAAAATTTTTCTAACATTTTGTTCACTCTCTCCAACCCATTTGCTAAGAATTTTAGAACAATCAAAGCTAAGAACCGATTTTTTCATTGATTTAGCCATAGCTAGTGCTGACATAGTTTTTCCCGTACCAGGAGGCCCATAAAAAATAATCTTAGCCTCTATATTTTTATTGTTTTTTATTCCCCATAAATTTAATCTTTCAAGTACCTTTTTATCTTGTTGCTTAAGAATACTTTGCAAAAGCTCTTTAGTATTTTCAGGCATAATAATATCATTAATATTAACCCTTGGTTCTATTAATTCAAAAATATCTTGATCTTTTAAAACATTTTCAATTTTAACCTTTTTGCTTTGTTTTGGTTCAAAATTAATAACCCTTTGCAAAATTTCATCCGTAATAAAAAAACTTTTTGAAATATCTCCGAAAGAATTTAAATACTCATCATATTCTATTAAATTTAAAAGTGGAGAATTTTCCTGAAGTAATCTTTTATTTTTATGCTTGTCAAGTTCATCTTCACTTATAAGAGACAATAAAAAGTTCATTTCTCTAAAAGTAGAATTTTCATTACTCAATAAATATTCTTCTCTTAAAAGTGTTAAAAAAATAATTTGTTCTTTTTGATTAAGATTGAATTCCTTAAAAATATCAGCTAAAACATTATAAAATTTACTTTTTTTCAAACGCTCCTTAATATAGTCTTCACAAAGTTTAATTTGTTCCTTTAATTCACTATTATAAGCACTTTTTCTAATAAAACTCAATCTTTCATAAAGCTCAACTCGTATAAATTCATCTTTAAGATATTCTAAATAATCAGCATAAGCTTCTTTTTTACTAAAATCTAAATTATTAGATTTTGATTCTAAAAATTCTAAAAAATATTCACTTAAACTTAATTCACACTGTAATAAATTTAAACTCAAAGTTTGATTTTTATTGCTTTCAATATTTTTGAAAAAGCTAGAATTTTGATTAACAAAACCTCTTTCTATAAGTTTTTTTAAATCTCCTAAAACATCTAAATACGCATATTTTTCCATACCAAAAATACTAGATAATAGAGTAAATGCATTTACAGAGGCAACAGAAAAAACATAATTTTTACAAAGCTCTCTTAAAATCAAAGCTTCATTTTTAGAACACTTAAGTTCTTTATAAATTTGAGTTTTTTCTATAGTTTTTAGA
>X244_Common_House_Martin__coassemble_707_pt1 | contig 17464 bp, 16 predicted proteins | sample X244_Common_House_Martin__metabat2_high_PE_010 | metagenome-assembled genome bin X244_Common_House_Martin
AATATATACAGGAAAAATATTAAAAAGTGTTTTAAATGATGAGAACAACTTAAAAAATTTATTCTATTTTTACACAGCCAATTGAAGCCTTTAATTACATAGAAGATATAAGAGAAAAAATATTCTCATAGATGTTGATGAGAAGTTAAAAATTGATTTTAATTTGGGAAAGATTTTTGATATAAGTAAAAGCGAAGATACTCTAAATTCAATTATAATATAGAAGTGATGCAAAAGAGTATTTTAAAAAAGAGAATTAAATAAAGAAAATTTTTGCAAATTTAAAAATTCGCCAAGAAGATGATTTTAAAAAGACAGCAATATCCTAGTTCTATCAAATGTGAAGAATTGGACAAATTTTATAAATGGTTTAAAACACTAAATAATAAAATATAAAAACTTATTTTAGATAATCTTTAAGAAAAAATATCTCAAATTTCTATTACAAAATGATGACTTTTTAATTAAAAAACCAGTAAAAGAAATCAAAACAAGGTGTTTTTAACTCTTGATTTAACCTAAGGATTTAATAAAATCAAACTTATCGCCATCACAGCCATTCCTAAAACAAGTCCATAAAGACTATCATGGGCTTTATCATAAGTTTTTGCGGCAGGTAATAGCTCATCAAAAGAAATAAATACCATAATTCCAGCCACTATAGCAAAAGTAATAGCTAAAGTAAGTCCATTCATAATAGGCAAAATCAAAAATGCTCCAACAAATGCTCCTATAGGCTCTGCTACACCAGAAAGTGCTGAATAAACAAAGGCTTTTTTCTTATCATTTGTAGCATGATAAATTGGCAAAGAAACTGCCATTCCTTCGGGAATATTATGTATCGCTACAGCTACGGCAATAGCTACACCAAAATTAAGATTATCAAGACTTGAAATAAAAGTTGCAAAACCTTCAGGAAAATTATGTATTGCTATTGCAAGTGCGGTAAAAATTCCTGTTCTTTTTAAAGCCTTGGTATTAATTTTTTTAAGAGGTTCTCCTGCATGAAAAGCGGGAGCTTTTTCATTTTTCTTAGGCAAAGGACAAATTTTAAGCTCACTTAAATCCTCTTTTGGTTCGTGCGGATTAACATCTTCAGGGATAAATTTATCAATGATAGCTGATAAAAAAATTCCTCCAAAAAAACACAAAAGTGCCAAAAGTTCTCCATAACTTGAATTATAATATTTTTTAAAATCTATAAAAGACGAAGGTAAAATTTCCATGAAAGAAATATATATCATCACGCCGGCAGAAAAACCGAGTCCAAAAGAAAGGATTCTAAGATTATCATTTTTGCTGAAAAATGCTATCACTGAACCAATAGCTGTTGAAAATCCTGCCAAAATGGTCAAAATCATCGCTATTAAAATTTGATTGATTGTAAATTCCATGATAAAGATTATATCAGAAAAATATTAAGTAAAAATTTATTTATTGACAATAATTATTAATAATATATGATTTTAATTTTCAAGCAAATTCTTTAAGTGAAAATTAGCTATGATTCTTTTTCTAAAAATTTAAAAGAGGGTAAAAAATGAAAACCTTTCTCGTTTGTGCCTTAGAACCTTCAGCAAATTTGCACCTCAAAGAAGTTTTAAAAGCTTATAAAGATGAGTATAGAGAATTTAATTTAGTAGGAATTTATGACGAAAACTTATGTGATGAGTTTAATATAAGCTCAAAACCCCGCTACAGCTCACACGAATTTAGTGCTATGGGTTTTGTAGAGATCTTACCTCTTATTCTTAAGGCAAAACGCGCGATAAAAGAATTAGTCCATTTAAGCTTTACACAAAAAATAAATGCGATTTTATGTATAGATTCTCCCGCTTTTAACATCCCTTTTGCGAAAGCTTTAAAAAAAGCAAATTCTAAAATAAAAAGAATTTATTATATCTTGCCTCAAGTTTGGGCATGGAAAAAAGGAAGAATTCCCATCATAGAAAGTCATTTTGATGTTTTAGCTTCTATCTTACCTTTTGACGATCAATTTTTTAGCAAAAGTATTTACGTTGGACACCCGATTTTAGACGAAATCAAAGAATTTAGAGATGAAAAAGATGCACAAGTTCTACTTTCAAGAAAAGAAAGTGAAAAAATCGTTGCTTTTTTACCTGGATCAAGAAGAAGTGAAATCAAACGCTTAATGCCTATTTTTAAAGAGCTTTCTAAAAATTTTCAAGGTAAAAAGATCCTTTGCATTCCTCCTTTTAATCTTAATAAACTCGATATTTATGGCAATATTAGCGAATTTAAAATAGAGAGTAATACGCCTAAAGTTTTAAAAAAATCAGATTTTGCCTTTATTTGTAGCGGCACAGCAACCTTGGAAGCAGCTTTAGTTGGAACTCCTTTTGTTCTTGCTTACAAGGCAAAGGCGATTGATATTTTTATAGCAAAGCTTTTTGTGAAATTAAAACACATCGGTCTTGCAAATATTTTTTGTGATTTTGCAGGAAAAGAAGAATTAAACCCTGAATTCTTACAAAATGAAGTCAATGTAGAAAATTTATATCAAGCTTATCTTAAATACGATTATAAGAGTTTTTTTGCTAAAGTTAATTTTTTAAAACAATATTTAAAATTTGGAAGTGCAAAAAATTTAGCTAAAATACTTGATGAAAATTAAAAGGATAAATTATGCAAAAAGAACCAATGAGTCAATTTGGATATGATAAATTAGTTACTGAATTAAAAGACTTAAAAGACAATCAACGCCCAGCAGTCGTCATAGAAATCGACACTGCAAGAAGTCATGGGGATCTAAAAGAAAACGCAGAATACCACGCGGCTAGAGAAAAACAAGCCTTAATTGAAAGTCGCATAGCAGAACTTAGCGATTTGCTAGCTCGTGCGCAAGTTATAGACCCTGCAAGTTATGAACACGATAGCGTAAAATTTGGATCTAGTGTTGTGATTATGGATTTAGATACTGAAAAAGAAAGTAAATACACTCTTGTTGGAATTTGTGAAGGAGATCTTGATAAAGGTTATATTTCCATTGCTTCACCTATAGCAAAAGCTATGCTTGGAAAAAAAGAAGGCGATGAATTTAAAGTTCGCTTACCTAAAGGTGAAAGCGAATTTGAAATCATTTCTATTAGCTATGAACCTTTGAAATTCTAAGGATGCAAGAATTAATCCTAAAAGATAAAGCAATTTTAATTGCCGATGCACATGAAAATACTCAACGAAGAGGTTTTTGGAAATTTCTACAAGCTTTGAAAAATAATGAAATTTCCACGCCTCAACTTATCTTAATGGGTGATATTTTTGATCTGCTTATTGGAGAAATTTCTACTACTCATGATTTTGCAAAACCTTATATTTATCTGCTTGAAGAATTAGCACAAACTATAGAAATTATTTATCTTGAAGGAAACCATGATTTTAATCTTTCTTGCTTTTTTAAAAAAGTAAAAATTTTTCCTATAAAAACGCAACCTTTAAAACTTAAATTGCATACAAGTAAAGTTAAAAATGAAAATTCTTATATTTTTTTAGCACATGGAGATATTTTTTTATCTCCGTGCTTACAAATTCTTTTAAAAAGCCTTAGAAATCATTATTTACTTGTATTTTTAAATTGGATAAATCAAATTAGTTTTCATGCTATATCAAAAAAAATCTTAAAAAATCAAAATCAGAAAAATCTATTTTATAAAATTCAAAATTTTGAAAATTTAGCTAATGAAAGATATCTCAAATACAATAATTTAGGCTCTTGGGTATGCGAGGGACATTATCATCAAAATTTTATTCTTAACAAAAAAAACATTAAATATTTTAATCCTGATAGTTTTGCACATAAGGAAAGTTTTTTTTTAGTAGAATACAAACAAGAAATTGAATTTCGAGAACAGAAATTGAGGGGTCAAAATGTTTGATGAAAATATCGTGAAAACGGGTTCAAATGAAATGGAGCTTGTCGATTTCCGTATCTTTAAGCAAGGACAAGATAAGATTTATGAAGGAATTTATGGAGTAAATGTCTCTAAAGTTAGAGAAATTATCAAAATTCCAACTCTTACAGAACTTCCAGGGGTACCTGAATATATCGAAGGGATTTTTGATCTTCGTGGTATTGTTATTCCTGTAGTTAATCTTGCAAAATGGATGCAAATCACTGAGCCAGAAAGTACTATGCTAAAACCTAGAGTAATTATTACCGAATTTAGCAATATTCTTATAGGCTTTATCGTTCATGAAGCTAAAAGAATTCGTCGTATTAATTGGAGAGATATAGAACCAGCAAGTTTTTCAGCAGGTTCTGGTGCCTTAGATAAAGGTAAAATTACTGGGGTTACACGTATAGAAAATGATGAAGTATTATTAATACTTGATTTAGAAAGCGTGATAGAGGAACTAGGAATTTATTCACCTAAAACCGATGTTGATTATAAATTAGAAAAATTTAGCGGAACAGCACTTATCTTAGACGATAGCTTAACAGCTAGAAAACGTGTAAAAGATATGATGCAACAATTAGGTTTGCAAGTTATCGAAGCTAAAGATGGTGTTGAAGGTTTAAATAAACTTGAAGAACTTAGTCAAGTTTATGGTGAAAATTTATGTGATATTTTAAAAATTATCATTAGTGACGTTGAAATGCCTCAAATGGATGGTTTCCATTTTGCAGCACGTCTTAAGGATGATGCACGTTTTAAAGATATTCCAATTGTCTTTAATTCATCATTGTCAAATGAGTTTATGAATGAAAAGGGTGTCCAAGAAGCTGGTGGAGAAGGCTATTTGGTTAAATTTAATGCTAGTGATTTCTTTAGCGAAATAACTAAAGTTTTAAAAAAACACCAATCACAAGAACAGGGGTAAAATATGGAAGATATGCAAGAAATACTTGAAGACTTTTTAGTTGAGGCTTTTGAGCTAGTTGAGCAAATCGACCATGATTTGGTAGAACTTGAATCAAATCCAGAAGATTTAGAATTACTTAATAGAATTTTCCGTGTTGCACATACAGTAAAAGGCTCATCAAGCTTTTTAAATTTTGATGTTTTAACAAAATTAACCCATCATATGGAAGATGTTTTAAATAAAGCAAGACACGGGGAATTAAAAATCACTCCAGATATCATGGACGTAGTTTTAGAATCTATTGATAGAATGAAAACTTTGCTTAACTCTATCCGTGATAATGGAAATGACACAGCCATAGGCATGGATATAGATCCAATTTGTACAAGATTGACGGCTATTTCAGAAGGAGAAGCTCCAGTTGGAAATTCAGCTCCAGTGGAAGAAAAACCAGTAGAAACTCCTAAAGAAGAGCCTGCGCAAGAGCCAGAAGTGGATGTTAATCAATTAAGCGATTCTGAAGTAGAAGCTGAAATCGAAAGATTATTAAAAGTAAGAAAAGCTGAAGATCAAGCTCGTCGCGCGCAAAAAAAGAAAAGTGCAACAACACCAACTCCGCAAAAAACAGATAGCGGTGGTGAAAAAAAGGTTCCAGCATCAAGTAGTGGCGGTGGTATGGATCAAACTATACGTGTTGAAGTTAAAAGATTAGATCATTTGATGAATTTAATTGGAGAGCTTGTTCTTGGCAAAAACCGCTTACTTAAAATTTATGATGATGTTGAAGAGCGTTATGAAGGTGAAAAATTCCTTGAGGAACTTAACCAAGTTGTAAGCCAACTTAGCATTATTACAACTGATGTTCAATTAGCAGTTATGAAAACCAGAATGCAACCTATTGCAAAAGTTTTCAATAAATTTCCAAGGGTTGTTCGAGACTTAAGTCGTGAGCTTGGCAAACAAATAGAGCTTGAAATTTCTGGTGAAGAAACAGAACTTGATAAATCTATTGTTGAAGAAATTGGCGATCCAATTATGCATATGATTAGAAATTCTTGCGACCACGGAGTAGAAGATCCAGCAACTCGTGTAGCTAATGGCAAACCTGAGAAAGGTATAGTCCAACTTAAAGCTTACAATGAAGGAAATCATATAGTTGTTGAAATCACTGATGATGGTAAAGGACTTGATCCAAATGGCTTAAAAGCAAAAGCTATGGAGAAAAATTTGATCACAGAAAGAGAAGCGGATCAAATGACAGACAAGGAAGCCTTTGCACTTATTTTTAAACCAGGTTTTTCAACTGCAGCTAAAGTTACCAATGTTTCTGGACGTGGCGTTGGTATGGACGTTGTTAAAACCAATATTGAAAAACTCAATGGTGTTATTGAAATTGATAGTGAATTAGGTAAAGGAAGCACTTTTAAACTTAAAATTCCTCTTACTTTGGCAATCATTCAATCTTTACTTGTTGGAACTCAAGAGGAATTTTATGCTATTCCTTTGGCAAGCGTTCTTGAAACAGTTAGAGTGCCGGTTGATGATATTTATACCATTGAAGGTAAAAATGTATTACGCTTAAGAGATGAAGTCTTATCTCTTGTAAGGCTTTCTGATGTATTTGGCGTCAAACAAGTACTTGAAAGTGGCGATCAAACCTATGTTGTAGTTATCGGTGTAGCTGAAAGTAAGCTTGGTATTATAGTGGATACACTCGTAGGACAAGAAGAAATTGTTATCAAGTCTATGGGGGAATATTTACAAAATATACAAGGTATAGCTGGAGCTACAATACGTGGTGATGGTAGAGTAACATTGATCATTGATGTAGGCGCTATGATGGATATGGCCAAAGAAATCAAAGTTGATATTAAAGCTCAACTCGAAGCTAGCTCTAAAAAGGTAAAAGAACAACCAAGCGATTATAAAGTTTTAATCGTAGATGATTCTAAAATGGATAGAACTTTAATGCAAAAAGCATTAGAGCCGCTTGGAGTAAGTTTAATCGAAGCAACTAATGGAGCTGAGGCGCTTAATATTGTTAAATCTGGCGAATACGATATCGATGCTATGCTTATAGATATTGAAATGCCGAGAATGGATGGTTATACCTTAGCAGCTGAAATTAGAAAATATTCTAAATATCGCAATTTACCACTCATAGCTGTAACCTCTAGAACAAGTAAAACAGATCGTTTAAGAGGGGTAGAAGTAGGTATGACTGAGTATATTACAAAACCTTATTCTCCAGAATATTTGGAAAATGTGGTGAGAAAAAATTTAAAACTAGGATAAGAATATGAGTAATGAAAAATTAGAGCAAATATTGCAAAAACAGCAAACTCAGATAGCTGGTCCTGATATCGATCAAAAAGAAGATGATATTATTCAACTTGTTGGATTTGTGGTTGGAGATGAAGAATATGCTATTCCAATCCTTAATATCCAAGAAATTATTAAACCTATAGAATATACAAGGGTTCCAAGTGTACCTGATTATGTTCTAGGTGTATTTAATATGCGTGGTAATGTTATGCCTCTTATTGACTTAGCGCAACGATTTCATTTAGGTAGTTCAAAAATGACTCCTCAAACTCGTTATATCGTTTTAAGAGGTTCAACTGACGCGGGTAGTAATGCTTCTGGCAATGCAGGTTTTGTGATAGATAGATTAACAGAAGCTATCAAAATTCATAGAAATCGCATTGATCCGCCACCTGAAACTTTATTGAAAGAAAAAGGTATGATATATGGCATCGGCAAAAGAGATGAAAATATCTTAACCATCTTAAAGGTTGAAGCCTTACTTAAACGTGAATTTTAATGATAAAGCTTTGTATTTTTGATTTTGATTCCACTTTGATGGATGGCGAAACTATAGATATTTTAGCTGATTCTTATGGTGTAGGTGATAAAGTAAAAAATATCACTTACACAAATTCTAACGAACAACTTGATTTTTTTGAAATTCTTGTTAAAAAAGTATCTTATCTTAAAGGCATGTCTTATACAAAAACTTTAGAAATAGGGCAAAAACTTCCCTTGATGAATGGAGCTTATGAACTCTGCGAATTTTTAAAATCTAAAAATATATTTTTAGTAATTTTTAGCGGTGGTTTTTATGAAGGTATTAACCCAGCCATGCAAAAATTAAATATTGATTTAGGTTTTGCTAATCATCTACATCATAAGAATAACATTCTTACTGGATGTGTAGGCGGAGAAATGATGTTTTTAAATTCTAAAGGATTAATGCTTCAAAAACTTAAAAAAATGCTTTGCTTAAAAAATGAAGAAGTTATGTGCGTTGGAGATGGCTTTAATGATATCGCTATGTTTGAAGAAAGTGGTTTAAAAATTGCATTTTGCGCCAATAAACTTTTGCAATCTAAAGCCGATATTTGTATAAATAAAAAAGATTTAAAAGAAATAATAAAGGCTATATAAATGAAAAATTTTTCTTTATGGTGTGATTTTATTGAAAATAGTTTTTTAGATCATGATTTTTTAAACCTTTTATCTCTTGGGATTAATGGTGCAACATCTAATCCAGCAATTTTTAAAAATGCTATTTTAAATTCTCTAATTTACCAAAGCAAAATTGCTGCTTTAAAAGGTAAAAAAGCAAAAGAAATTTACGAAGAACTTGCTATTTGCGATATTAAAAAGGCTGCTGATAAACTTGCCCATTTATTTTATAAAAAAAATGATGGTTTTATTAGTATAGAAATAGATCCAAGATTTTATGATAATACTGCTTTAAGTTTAGGAGAGGCAAAAAAACTTTATACAGCTATCGCTAAAGAAAACGTTATGATTAAAATTCCAGCAACTAAAGCTTCTTATGAAGTCATGTATGAACTTATGAAAAATGGTATAAATGTAAATGCAACACTAATTTTTTCACAAGAACAAAATAAACAATGCTTTGAAGCTCTTAACCAAGGCTTGGTAGAATTTAGAAAATCTCAAGCTCACTTAAAAGGAAATCTAAATACTCCAAAAGCTGTAATTAGTATCTTTGTAAGTCGCTTTGATAGACTCTTAAATGCAAAAGCAAAAGAACAAAATCGCATAGGCATTTTAAATGCAAATTTAGCCTATAATTATATTGTAAGTCAAAATGAACCTAATATCCGTGCACTTTTTGCTAGCACTGGAGTAAAAGGAGATGATCTAGCAAAAGATTATTATATTAAAGAACTTCTTTTTGAAAACAGTGTAAATACTGCTCCACTTGATGCTATAAAAGCATTTAATTGGGAATATAATTTTAAAAATCCCTTAAATGATACAGAAATTAAAACACAACTTAATCAAATAATCGCAGAAAATGAGTTAAAACAATCTTATGATATTTTATTGCAAGAAGGTTTAGAGCAATTTTGTATAGCTTTTGAAGAAATTTTAAAAGCTTTATCGGATTTTTAGTTTTCTTTTCCCTCTAATTTTTAATATTTTAGAGGGAGTACTTTCAAAAAAAAATTGATCTAAAATCACATCAGCTACGCTTTTAGCCCATATTTCATCAAATTTTTTTCCATGTTTATTTGCAGAACTAGAATAAAAAAAACCATTTTGAGACAAAAATTTAGCATGTTTACAATCTTTAACAATACGAATAGCTTGATGATTAGGATAAATAAAAGTAGTTTTCTTAGCACGGCGCACTAAATTTTTAAAACCTTTTGGCACCCTTGTAAGATTTTGTAACTCACTTAACTTTGCTGAAGTAATAAGACAAGGCTTATCTTTATCTCTGCCTTTTAAGATATTAATTTCTTCTAAATTTTTACTTAAAAAACCAGCTGTCGTATCTGTTTGCGCTAAATAGATCATGGATTTTTAAGCTTTTAAATGTTCTTGTAAGCTTTTTATTTCCAAATAAGTTTTTTCCTGTATAGCTTTAATTGATTTAGCACCTGCCATAGCTGAACGTAAGTTGGTAAAATATGGAATTTTAAAGCGTATAATATTTTCACGGATTTTTTTCGTATCTCCTTGAAAACTATGACTATCACTTGTATTAATCACCAGATTAATTTCACCATTTTTTAATTTATCCTCAACATTTGGACGACCTTCAGAAATTTTATGCACAAGTTCACAATCAAAACCATTGGCTTGTATTTCTTTACAAGTTCCACTCGTTGCTATTAATTTAAAACCTAATTTAGCATACTCTGTAGCAATTTTTTTAGCATACTTCTTATCCTTTTCTTTTAAAGAAATAAATACAACTCCACTTTCTGGCAAATGATTAAATGACGCAATTTGACTTTTTGCAAAAGAATTAGCAAAATCTTTACTAATCCCCATTACTTCACCAGTAGAACGCATTTCAGGTCCAAGCTCCAAATCGCTACCACTTAGCTTTGCAAATGGAAAAACTGCTTCTTTTACGCTAACATATCTTAAAGCCTTAGGTTGTAAAATTTTACGTGCAAAATCAACAACTTTAAAACGATCATAAAATTTTAAAGCTTCTTTTAGATCACCTTGCCACATCACACGTGTTGCTACTTTAGCCAAAGGAAGACCTGTAGCTTTACTGACAAAAGGCACAGTTCGACTCGCTCTAGGATTAACTTCTATGATATAAAGTTCATTATTATAAATAGCAAATTGGATATTTAAAAGTCCAACAACTCCTAAATTTAAAGCAATATCTGCTGTTTTTTCTGAAATTAAGCTTTGCATTTTTTCATCAATATTGCAAGGTGGTAAAGAACAAGCACTATCACCAGAATGAACTCCTGCTTCTTGAATATGTTCCATAATTCCAGCAATATAAACATCTTTTCCATCGCAAATTGCATCCACATCAATTTCTGTAGCATTATCTAAATATTGATCAATTAAAACCGGACTTTTATCACTTACACTTACTGCTTCTTGCATATAAATTCGAAGTTCAGATTCATTGCTTACTACACGCATAGCTCTACCGCCTAAAACATAACTTGGACGAACTAAAACTGGATAACTGATTTCTCCCGCTTTTAATACTGCTTCTTCTACTGTAATTGCTGTAGAATTTTTAGGCTGATTAATACCTAATTTTTCAATAAATTTAGCAAATTTCTTTCTATCTTCAGCCATATCGATCACTCTTGCACTAGTTCCTATAATTTTGGCCCCAAAAGCACTTAAACGCTTAGCAAATTTTAATGGAGTTTGACCACCAAAATGCACAATAATTCCATCAGGTTTTTCTCGCTCAATTACAGCTCTTAAATGTTCAAAATCAATAGGTTCAAAATACAAAATATCACTCGTATCATAATCAGTTGAAACAGTTTCTGGATTGCAATTATACATAATAGTTTTTATTCCCATATCTTTTAAAGCAAAAGAAGCATGTACACAAGCATAATCAAATTCTATACCCTGTCCTATACGATTTGGCCCACCTCCTATAATCATAACTTTTTTTTCTTTTTTATCTCTTGCTTCTTGTTTGCTTTGAGTTAATTCACTCGCATTAATACTGGAATAAAAATAAGGGGTTAAAGCTTTAAATTCGCCCGCGCAAGTATCCACTTCGCTAAATTCTGCTATAATTTTATGTTTCATTCTTGCATAATAAATATCATTTTGACTAAGTTCTAAATTGTCTTTCAAATTAACTTGTAATGCGATCATCTTATCAGAAAAGCCCATAGTTTTTGCTTTTCTTAAAAGAATTTTATCATTTAAAATATCCATGTCAATTTGTTTTTCAAAATCTACAATTTCTTTAATTTGAGATAAAAACCAAGGATCTATGTTGCTTAATTCATAAAGATCTTTTATATTAAATCCTTCTCTAAAAGCTTGTGCAATATAAAGCAATCTTTTTTCATTAGGATTTCGAATTTTAAATATAAGATCATTTCTATCTTCAAATTTAATCTCATCAAATCCACTCAAAGATCTTTCTAAAGAGCAAAGTGCCTTTTGGATGCTTTCCTTAAAAGTCCGTCCTATAGCCATCACCTCACCCACACTTTTCATTGCTGTACCTAAAGTTGCATCTGCATTTGGAAATTTTTCAAAAGTAAAACGAGGAATTTTCGTAACAATATAATCAAGTACAGGTTCAAAACTGGCTGGTGTCCCTGTAATATCATTTTTTATCTCATCTAAAGTAAAACCAACCGCTAAAAGAGTAGCCACTTTTGCTATAGGATATCCTGTTGCTTTACTTGCCAAAGCACTTGATCTTGAAACCCTTGGATTCATTTCTATAACTATCATCCTGCCATTTTTTGGATTGACAGCAAATTGGACATTACTTCCGCCCGTGTCCACTCCAATTTCACGTAAAATAGCAAAAGAAGCATTTCTCATAACTTGATATTCTTTATCAGTCAAGGTAAGAGCGGGCGCTACAGTGATACTATCACCCGTATGCACTCCCATAGGATCAAGATTTTCTATGCTACAAACAATGATACAATTATCATTTTTATCACGTATAACCTCCATCTCATACTCTTTCCATCCAAGTAAACTTTCCTCTATGAGAATTTCATGTATAGGAGATAAAGCTAAAGCTGTATTAGCAAGATCTTTAAATTCATCCATATTATAAACAACGCCACTTCCAGCACCGCCTAACGTATAAGAAGCACGTATCATTAAAGGAAAACCGATTTCATCAACAGCTTTTAAAGCATCATCATAATTATACGCATACATCGATTTTGGCAAATCCATACCAATTTTTTTCATACATTCTTTAAAAACTTGACGGTCTTCTCCCTTTTTAATTGCTTCAGGATTAGCACCCAAAAACTTAACATTATTTAAAAGTCCACTCTCATAAACTTCCATTGCAACATTAAGTGCTACTTGTCCACCCATGGTAGGCAAAATGGCATCAATGTTTTCTTTTTTAATAATATTTAAAATATTTTCTTTTGTAATAGGTTCTATATAAGTTGCATCTGCAAATTCTGGATCTGTCATAATGGTTGCAGGATTGGAATTAATAAGCACGATACGATAGCCTAATTCTTTTAAGGTTTTAGCTGCTTGAGTCCCAGAATAATCAAACTCACAAGCTTGTCCTATAACAATAGGTCCACTTCCTATAAGTAAAATATTTTTTATATCGGTTCTTTTTGGCATAAATCCTTCCTAAGTAGCGTAAATTTAGCCATAATTATAACAAATTTTACTTTGAGTTTTGATATATTTTTTAAATTTATAAGAAGAAAAAATTCTTTAATTATACACTATCGATAATATAAAGATAGGCAGGAATATTGATTTTAACATAAGGTTTTACTATAACACTTTTATAAATTTCTCCATTATTAATTTCAATCACTTTACCCACTGGAATATCTGAAAAAAATATATTATCAAGTCCACTAGTTAAAATTTCATCCCCTATATGTATTTTTGCAGATTTTGAAATAAAATTAACTATAATCTTACCATTTTCACCTTGAAGAAGTCCAGGAATTTTATCTTTTCCTATATAGACTGCAAAAACACATTTTTCATCACCCTGTAAAATTGCCATAGCTCTATCATTTTTATTTATAGCAATACCAGCTGTATATCCTTGATAGATTAAACCTTTATTTTTATCAGGAGGAACTCTAGCAAAATCAAGCCACAATCTCTTATAATCATTTAATCGTACATAAGAAATAGCTCTTGTTAAAGAAACTTGAGGTAAATATTTGGTTGAATTTTTATCCTCCAAAATTCGATTGAGTTGATTAGCAAAACTTGTGGTTAAAACTGCCATATATTCTAACTCTCGATTTCTAGCTTTGAGTTTTTCAATTTGCTCTGCTTGATTAAAATGTTTAGAAAATTCTTCAGAAATAAAATCCTTGATTCCGTAAAATTTTTCTATAACTACATCATTTACAAAAAGAATATTTTTTTTAATCAATCCTCCATAATAAAAAGATATAAATATTAAAAAAAATAAAATAAGAATAAAAATGAGCTTATTCTTCATTAGTTAGCTGTTGCAAAATTGAAATTTCTTCCAATGCTTTACCTGTTCCCTTAGCCACAGCCAAAAGTGGTTCATCAGCAATATATACTGGCAAACGAACAATCTCTGAAAGATATTTATCAAGACCACGAATTAAAGCTCCTCCTCCAGTTAAAACAACTCCATTTTCAACAATATCACTTGCTAAATCAGGTGGCATCATTTCAAGAACCATTTTTAAAGCATCTGCTATTTCTTTAAGTTGTTCTCTCATCGCTTCTCTGATATCTTCGCTTGTAAGCTCTATACGGCTTAAAAGTCCGCTCACTTGATCTCGACCTTTAACTACCATAGAAAGTTCTTTTGGAAGTTGAATAGCCGATCCTATTGTAATTTTTATTTCTTCTCCCGTTCTTTCCCCGATAATTAAATTATATTTTTCTTTAACATAATTTACAATACTCATATCTAATTTATCGCCAGCTGTTCTAATCGATTTTGAAATTACAAGACCACCTAAAGAAATTACACCAATTTCAGTTGTTCCACCACCTATATCCACAACTAAACTTCCTTTAGGTTCATCAATAGGTAAATTTGCTCCTATAGCTGCTGCCATAGGTTCCTCTATTAAAAAGACTTCTCTAGCTCCAGCACTTAAAGCACTTTCTCTAACCGCTTTTCTTTCAACTTGAGTTAAACCATAAGGAACTGAAATAATAATTCTAGGACGTAAAAAAGACTTTCTTCTATGAGTTTTTTCTATAAAATATCGAATCATCTTTTCAGTGATATCAAAATCAGCAATCACTCCATCTTTCATTGGACGAATAGCTTCTATATTTCCAGGAGTTTTACCTACCATATCTTTAGCTTCTTTTCCTACAGCTAAAATTTTAGCCTTGGCGCCATATTTTTCACGCTCAACCGCAACAACAGAAGGCTCATTAATAACAATACCCTTATCTTTAACTAAAATGAGAGTATTGGCCGTTCCAAGATCTATACCCATATCGCTCGAAAAAAATCCTATAAGTTGATCTAAAATCATCACATTCCTTTATTTTAACTTATTTTCTTTTTGATTAATAATGCTTTGGCATTATCTCTTACAACTTCTTTTGTAATAATAATATCATAATTTTTATATTCTGGTAATTCAAACATTAAATCTACCATCATTTCTTCTATAATGCTTCTAAGCCCCCTAGCTCCAGTTTTTCTTTCTAGAGCTAACTTGGCAATTTCCCTTAAGGCTTCATCTTCAAATTTCAAATTAACATTGTCAATTGCAAAAAGCTTTTGATATTGTTTAACAATAGCATTTTTTGGCTCTGTTAAAATTCTCACCATATCATCTTCATCAAGTTCATTTAAAGATGCTATAACATGCAAACGTCCGATTAATTCAGGTATAAGACCAAAATGAACTAAATCATCTGGTTCAATTTTATCAAGCAAAGCTTTATTTTCTTGAATATTATCAAAAAAACCTACAACTTTATCGCCTAATTTGCGTTTTAATATAAGATCTAAGCCATCGAAAGCTCCTCCACACACAAATAAAATATTTGAAGTATCTATTTGAATAAAATCTTGATTTGGATGCTTTCTTCCACCTTTTGGTGGTATATTAACAAGACTACCTTCTATAATTTTAAGCAAAGCTTGTTGAACTCCCTCTCCACTTACATCTCTAGTAATAGATCGATTTTCGCTCATCCTTGCAATTTTATCAATTTCATCAATAAAAACAATACCTTTTTGGGCACGTTCAATATCCCCATCAGCAGCTTGCAAAAGACGCGTAAGTATATTTTCAACATCTTCTCCGACATAACCTGCTTCAGTTAAAGATGTTGCATCACAAATTGCTATAGGCACATCTAAAAATTTAGCTAAAGTTTGTGCAAGCAAAGTTTTTCCACTTCCAGTTGGGCCTACGAGTAAAATATTTGACTTAAAAAGTTCTGTGTCATCTCCATCAAGTTTTGATCTAAATAATCTTTTATAATGATTATAAACGCCTACACTAAAAACTTTTTTAGCTCTTTCTTGTCCAATAACATAACGATCAAGATGCTCTTTTAAAATTTTTGGTGTCATATCATTAAAATTGATATTATGCCCTTCTTTAACCTCTTTGGATTCTTTCTCTTCTCCAAAAATAATATTATAAGCTGCTTCAACACAACACTCACAGATAAAAGAATTATGATCACCATTTTCTAAAATTCTTCTTTGAGAATTTTCAAATTCATTACAAAAACTACATTTTCTAGGCATTACTCTTACCTCTATATACTGGAATTCCGCGCTTTGTTGTTAGAATAAAATCACACATTTTTTTAACATTTTCGCTTTGGGTAATTTTAAAAAGCTCTTGGGCATTATCTTTTAAATTTCCTTTTCTAAATAAAAATTTAAAAGCCTTATTTAAAATATCTACTTCATCTTTATTAAAACGTCGGCGTATACCTACTAAATTTAAACTCTTAATACTAGCGCGATTTCCTTCTGCTAAACAAAATGGAACAATATCTTGAGATAAGGCACTTGCGCCCGCAATCATACAGCTTTCCCCTACTTTTACAAATTGATGAATTGGTGTTAAGCCTCCAACCACACAAAAGTCTCCAAGTTTAACATGACCCGCTAAGGTTGCATTATTAGCCAAAATTATATTATGACCCAAAATACAATCATGAGCAATATGACAATAAGCCATAATAAAAGCATTATCTCCTATACGAGTAAAGCCATCTCCTTTTATCGTGCCTGAATTAATAGTTACAAATTCTCTTATAGTTGCATTTTTACCTATAATAACACCGCTCTTTTGCTCATCTTTATAAGAAATATCTTGTGGAATATCTCCCACAATAGCATAAGAAAAAATTCTAGAATCATCCCCTATTGTCGTATCTGAAAGAATTCTAGCTCCCTGCTTTATGGTAACATTATTCCCTATTTTTGCTTCTTTGCTCACATATGCATAGGCTTCAATTGTAACATCTTCACCAAGAATTGCACCTTCTTCTACCACTGCACTAGGATGAATTTTTGTCATCACTTATCCACAATCATAGCTTTAAGTTCAGCTTCTGCAACTAAATTTTCATCCACAAAAGCTTGACCTTTAAAAACCCACATATTTCCACGATTTTTCACTACTTTCATTTCATAATCAAGCCTATCTCCTGGACGTACTGGATTTCTAAATTTTGCCCCATCAATGCCGGTAAAATATACAACTTTACTTTTAGGATCTACTTTATCATCCATACTTTCAAAGGCCAATATCCCACCAGTTTGTGCCATTCCTTCTAAAATTAAAACACCTGGGTAAATAGGATGATCTGGAAAATGACCTAAAAAAATAGGATCGCTAATGCTAATATTTTTATATCCTTTAACTATTTCATTCTTCTTCAAATCAACAATCCTATCGACCAATAAAAAAGGATAACGATGCGGTAAAATTTCTTGAATTTGCGATACATTTATCATTTTAAGCCTCATGTGTGTTTTTATAGAAAATCGAAATTTTACAAAAAAAATACTAACAAAAGCATAAAAATTATTTTTAAATTAAAAGAATTTTTTCCTCTGTATCAAAATAAATCTCACTTTTAGCATAAATCTCATAATGCCCTTGACAGATTTGATCTAAGATAATCACAGGAGAAAGATTATAAG
>X244_Common_House_Martin__coassemble_712_pt1 | contig 16777 bp, 17 predicted proteins | sample X244_Common_House_Martin__metabat2_high_PE_010 | metagenome-assembled genome bin X244_Common_House_Martin
TTGTTACACCTTGCATATTTTTTTGAGAAAATGTTATGGCAAGTAAAGGATCTGAAGTATTGTTTTCTTTATAAACATAATCAGCATCTAAGATCAAATCCTTATATTTTAAAATTGCCTTATCATTACCCATATTTAAAGCAAGTTTAAAATGATTAGCAAAAGGCAAATTCCCGATATAGCGATCATTTACAACACTATATTGCTCTGCGTCTTTAATAGCGGAAATACGAACTGAAGTTTTCAAACTCTCTATTAATGAATTTTGCGTATGTTCTCTAATAGATAAAGTTCCTTCAAATCCGAAATATCTAGTAATTCCAGCCCCTACAAGAATAAAAAGGAAAGATAAGTGAAAAATCATTAAAGGTAACTTTTTTAAATTAAACATTTTATAGCGAAACATACCGCACAACAAATTAACACCTAGCAACAATTGAATATATTCAAACCAAAAAGCATCATAAATCATAGCCCAAGCAGTAGGAGTTCCATAAGAACTTTCTATAAAAGTAGCCAAAGCACAAAATAGAGCAAAAAGTAAAAATAAAATTATCGAAATTCTTAAATCCCCTACACTTTTAATTATTCTTTTCATGTTTTAATGTCCTTTTTTACAATCCTAAATATTTTTTTCTGATATCATCATTTCCAATTAAATTTTTAGCTTTGTCTTGCATAGCAATTTTGCCATTTTCTAAAACATATGCATAATCACTTATTTTTAAAGCAGAATAAGCATTTTGTTCAACTAAAAGTATAGTTATACCTTCATTTTTTAAACGAACTATAATATCAAAAACCTCACCAACAATTTTAGGTGCCAGACCTAAAGAAGGTTCATCGAGCATTAAAAGCTTTGGCTCACTCATTAAAGCCCTTGAAATAGCCAACATTTGAGCTTCTCCACCGCTTAAACTTCCAGCCATGCAATTTTTTTTACTTGCGAGTCGTGGAAATAATTTATACATTTGCTCTCTTAAATGTTCATAGTTTTCACTATTATTATAGGCTCCGATTTTTAAATTTTCCTCAACACTAAGATTGATAAAAACACGTCTTCCTTCTGGGACTAAAGCTATACCTTTTTGAACTAAGGTATGGGTTAAATGCCTTTTAGTATCATAACCTAAAAAATTAACTTCTCCGGTGCGTTTAACAGAATTTAAAAGAGCATTTAAAGTAGAAGTCTTACCTGCTCCATTCGAACCTATAAGTGAAACTATATTACCTGTATCAACCTTAAAATCTATGCCTTTAACAGCTTCAATTAAACCATAATATACATGCAAATCTTTAACTACTAGCATCAAAATCCCCTAAATAAGCAGCGATTACCTCTTTATGTTCAACCGCATCGCTTAATTTTCCTTCAAAAATTGTCTTCCCGTAATCAAGGACTAAAACCTTATCGCAAAGCTGATTAACAAATTTCATATCATGTTCTATTAATAAAATACTAATTTTATATTTTTCTCTTAATTTTAAAATAAGTTCAGCTAATTCATCACTTTCGCTTGAATTCATACCAGCAGCTGGCTCATCCAATAATAAAAGTTTTGGATTTGTTGCCATTGCACGAGCAATTTCAACCTTTCTTTGCTGTCCATAACTTAAACTCGTAGCTTTTTCATTTGCTAGTTCTACTATTCCTAATTCTTCTAAAATATTAAAAGCTTTAAGATTAAATTCTTTTTCAACCTTACAAAAACGACCTAAATGAAAAAATGCCTCTAAAATACTATATTTCATTTGTTTATTAAAACCAATCATAACATTTTCAAGAACATTCATACTTGAAAAAAGTCTTATATTTTGAAATGTTCTTGCTATACCTAAATGTACAATTTCATAAGGTTTAAGATGATTGATTTTTTGTTCCTGAAAAAACACTTCTCCACTAGTTGGTTTATAATTTCCTGTGATGATATTAAATAAAGTTGTCTTTCCGGCTCCATTAGGACCAATTAAACCAAAAATTTCTCCTTTGTTAATGCAAAAAGAAGTTTCATTAATTGCTTGTACCTCTCCAAAAGATTTAGTGATATTTTTTAATTCTAGTATCATTTAAACCCTTTCTTTTTAGAGTTTTTATTTAAAAAGAAATTCAATTCCTTATCACCAAAAATTCCTCTTCTTGCAAAAAGCATAACTAAGATTAACACCAAGGAAAATGCAACCATACGGAGACCTGGCATAGATTCGATATTAATATTTAAAATATCAATTTTAATTTGTAATTCATCTAAAAATCTTAACCATTCCATACCGCCTATAACCAGTATAGAACCAATAATAGCTCCAGTAGTTGAACCAAGTCCGCCTAATACAATGATAATTAAAAGCACAAAAGTAAATTCAAAACCAAATTGTTCAGGAGAAACTGATCCAAGAAGACATACCAAAAGTCCTCCACCTACTCCTTCCAAAAAAGCAGAGGTTGAGAAAGCAAGAGTTTTAATCCAAAAAGTATTAATACCCATAGCACTTGCAGCATCTTCATCATCACGTATAGCTTTCATAGCTCTACCAAATTTAGAATATACCAAATTTAAAATCAAAACAACTGCGACAATTGCAATACCACCAGTCCAGTATAAATTAGAAAATAAAGGAACACCATTTAACCCCATGGAGCCATTGGTTAAACTTGGAAAATTAATGGCTAATTTTTGTATAATAATTCCAAAACCTAAAGTTACAATTGCTAAATAATCACCTCTTACGCGAAAAACTGCAAAAGAAAGAATTAAAGATAAAACACAAGCACTTATTCCAGCAATTATAAGAGCTAAAATAAAAGAATTCGTATGTAAAGCTAAGATAATAGGACTAGGATCTTCTAGATTAAACAAATCATTTTTTTGATCAACGCTTAAAAGCACCAAAGCAGCCGCATAAGCACCAATAGCAATAAAGCCATTAGGTTCTAACGAAAATTGTCCAGTTACACCATTAATAAGATTATAACTCACAGCTAAAGTAATATAAATAGCAATTTGATTTAAAATCCCCATTCCATAACTATCAAAAAAATGTGGTGCTACTGCAATAAAAACAATAGCTAAAATAATATAAATTAAAGCAGAAAATTTCATCTTTATCATTTAAAACCTACTTTTTTCAAAATTTATTCCTAAAATTCCTGTTGGTCTAAAAAGCAAAATAAATACTAAAAAGATAAAAGCGAAAGCATCTTTAAAACCTGAAAGATCAGGAAAGAAGGCAACAACCATCACCTCAGTAAGACCTATAATCAATCCCCCTAAAACAGCTCCAACAACAGAACCAATTCCACCTAAAACAGCTGCTGCAAAAGCTTTAAGTCCAACTAGTGTTCCCATAGTAGGATAAACAGAATAATAATTGCTTGACCAAAAAATTCCTGCTAAAGCTGCTAAAGCTGATCCTAAAGCAAAAACAATAGCTATAATACGATTTGCATTTATACCCATTAAATTTACTGTTTGTATATCAAAAGCTAAAGCCCGAATAGCAATACCGTATTTGCTTTTGTATAACAAAATAAGAACAATAAGCATTACAATCAAAGTCACTAAAGGAACCAGTAAAGAACCTAAAGTCATACTGATTTTACCTAAGGTAATCATTTTTTCAAAAACTGGAGGGACTGGAAATTGTTGTTCTGTCGAAGTAAAAATCATATTAAATAAATTTTGCAAAAAGAAACTAATTCCAATAGCTGTAATTAAAAGTGAAATTCTAGGAGCCTTTCTTAAAGGTTTATAAGCAATTTTATCGATAATCATTCCTATAAAAGAAGAAAAAATCATAGAAGCTATTAGAGCAACTATGAAAATTGCCAAAGTATAATGATTATCCAATAAAGTAGTATTGATAAATGGAGAAAGACAATTAATGAGTAAAAGTGCTATATAAGCTCCAACCATCATTATATCACCATGAGCAAAATTTATAAGCCTTAAAACACCATAAACCATAGTATAACCTACGGCAATAAGAGCATACATGCTCCCTAAACTTAAACCATTGATAATTTGCTGAAAAAATAAAATAGAGTCCATTTTAGTCCTAAGGATTTATTATATCTTTATATATTGGTTTTTGATCTTTAATTTCTTTTACGATTATAGAACGAATAGCATTACCATTTTTATCTATACTGATAATTCCAGAAACGCCTTCATAATTTTTAGTTTGATGAATTTTATCATTAATACACTCACTTGTTAGTTGATCTTTGCAAGCATTCATAGCATTAAGCATTACAAAATAAGCATCAGCACCCATTGCTGAGAAAGCAGGAACATCTTTATCTTTTTTCTCTTTTTCATAGGCTAAAATAAAATCTTTACCCAATTTTGTCACAGGATTATAAGAATCAAAACTGTCGGTAAAAATATAATTATTAGACGCTTCTTTTGCTAATTTTATAAAAGTTGCATCTGCAACACCATCAGCAGAACCCATAGGAGTGCTTAAGCCTATAATTTTTGACTGTCTTGCAAATAAAGCCGCTTCGCTATAATAAAGCGGTAAGTAAATAAAATCCGGATTTAAAATTTTAATCTGAGTTATTATAGCTCTAAAATCTTTATCTCCTGAATTTATTCTTAACACTTTTAAGATTTTTCCACCTTTTGATTTAAATTCTTTTTCAAAAGCTTTTGCTAAACCTAAAGAATAATCGGTACTTTGATCTACTACTACAACTGCTTTTTTAAAACCAAATTTTTCACTAACATATTTTGCCAAAGAAGAACCTTGAAAACTATCCATAAAACACACTCTACTAGAATATTGTTTATTTTCCAAAAGTTTATCTCCAGTTGCTGCAGGCGCGATCAATGGAATTTTATTCTCTTCAGCCACCCTCATCACTTGCAAAGTATTAGCAGTAATCATCTCACCAATGATACCTAATACCTTATCTTGAGTAACAAGACGAGTTGCAGCACTTGAAGATTCTATTTTATCACCTTTAGTATCTAAAACCACCAATTTAATCTTATCGCCATTTTGCAAAGCTCCTTGCATCTTATTTGCGATCTCAATACCATCTAAGGCACTTTGTCCATAAGCTGCCGTAGATCCACTTAAAGGTAAAACTACCCCTAAATTAATATCCTTTGCTTCTAAATTTAAAATTAAAAATGCAATTAAAATTATTTTTTTACTCATAGGCTCTCCTAAGGTTTTATCAAAGTTTTATAAACCTGTTTGCCATTTTGAATTTCTTTTATAATAACAGGACGAACAGCATTTCCATTAGCATCAATACTTATAAAACCTCCAACGCCTTCATAATTTTTAGTTTGATGAATTTTATCATTAATACACTCACTTGTTAGTTGATCTTTGCAAGCATTCATAGCATTAAGCATTACAAAATAAGCATCAGCACCCATTGCTGAGAAAGCAGGAAGATTTTTATCTCCTTTTTCTTTTTCATATTCTGCAATAAATTTTTTGCCACGATTTGTCGAAGGATTACTAGAATCAAAACTATCAGTAAAAATCACACCATTAACAGCACTAGATCCTAATTCTATAAAAGTTTTATTATTAACCCCATCTCCTGCGGTTAATAGTTTATCAAATCCTAGTTGTTTAGCTTGTCTAGCTATTAAAGCTGCCTCTGGATGATAAATTGGCATATAAACAAAATCAGGATTTAAACTCTTTAATTGCGATACTATAGCCCTAAAATCTTTATCTCCCGAGCTGATTATTAATTTTTTTAAAACTTTTCCGCCATTGGCTTTTAAAGATTTTTCAAAAGCCTTTGCTAAACCCAAAGAATAAACATTACTTTGATCGATTATAATAACAGCATTTTTTAAATTTAGATCTTTAGTAATATAAATTGCAAATTTATCACCTTGGAAACTATCACTAAAGCAAACGCGAGAAGCATACTTCTTACCATCTAAAAGTTTATCCCCTGAGGCTACTGGAGCTATAAGAGGAATTTTTTTATCTTCAATAATAGAAATTGCTTGAATTGTATTTGGTGTAGTAGTTTCTCCAATAATACCTAAAACTTTATCTTGAGTAATTAAACGATTAATACCACTCGTTGTTTCAAATTTATCACCTTTAGTGTCAATTATAATTAATTTAACTATATCGCCATTATCAAGCTTTGGATTTAATTTATTAGCAAGTTCAATCCCACTAAAAACATCTTGTCCATAAGCAGCCACTGATCCTGTTAATGGTAAAACAACGCCTATATTAATTGTTTTTGCATATAAACTACAATTTATAAAAATAAGTATATTTAACAAAAAAACTACTTTTTTCATTTATTAATCCTTTTAAATTATTTTAAAAAAATATTATGCTCAGTTTTTTTAGGAGGTTCCTTTTCTATCAAATCTTTAACTTGTAAATCAAGAGCAAAATCACCTCCTTTAATATAAGCGATAATATTATCCATATCATCATGACTTAAATTTTTAGCATATAAGGCCATTTGAGAAGTCATAGTAGAAGCATTATCTAAAGTATAACCCATTAAAGCTGTTTTAATTTCTTCTGCAGACATATCTTTTAATGCTTTAAAGCGAGGACTACTTTTTTCGCCATTATCACCATGACAGATATTGCATTTATTATTAAAATAAATCTTTTTGGCCTCAATTAAATTATATTTTTTATTAGCATCAAAAGTATAGCCAAAAATAGATTTTAAGCTAACGCCAAAAAGCGCTACCATAAAAATAGAACTTGCAAAAAATAAACGAAAAATCATTATATTTCCTTAATTTATTTTACTCATATTAATATCATTTTTATTAAAATTATAACCATGGATATTTTTACTCTTTGAAGTTCCATAAGTATAACGTATAACTCCAGATACTTCAACATCTTTCAAAATTTCATCCAAAGCTGATGCACTACAAATATTTAAATAAACCATCATTAAAATAAAAAATAATATTACTTTCATATATACTTTCTATTAAAATTAAAGAGTTGATTATATCAAAAAAAGATAATCAATCTTAATGATTTCCTTTATGTAAAAAATAAAGACCTAAACAAAGTGCTAAAATAGAACCTGCCAAAAAAGTCATATCCATAGGTGTTGAAAATTTCATTTGCAAAACTCTTTGAAAAAAGTTTACAATTAAAACCATAATAATAACTTTTGCTAATTTATCTTTAAGTTGATCTAAACTATGTACTTCCAAAACTTTACTTTGTTTCATTTGCTTAAATTCTTCAATTTCGCTAATAAAAAGCTCATAAACACCGAAAGAAAAAATAAATAAAACTAAAGCCATCAAATAAAGATCTACAGCTCCTATAATCAAAGCAACAACATCTTCGTGCAAGTCAATATTTGTATTTAAACCAAAAAAATAATTATAAGTATACAAAATCACCTTAAAAACATCATAACTTGCAATAATAAAAAGTACAAAAGCACCTATTAAACCAAATATCACAGGTAAAATGGTAACAATACGACTCTTAATCAACAAAAATTCAAAAATTTTTTCTAGCATTATTATTCCTACTACTTTTTCAACTCTAGCCATTTTTGAGCAATTCTAATAGCATTGGTAGCCGCTCCCACGCGAATTTGATCAGCAACGCACCACAAATGTAATATTTTTTTATCATATTGATCAAGGCGAATTCTTCCAACATAAGTTTCATTAGTATCACTTGTAGTTAATGGCATAGGATATTTTTTATTTTTTGGATCATCTAAAACAACAATATTTGGAGCCTTTTTTAAAATTTGATATACTTTAGCAATATCAACTTCTTGATTAAAATGCATAGTAATGGATTCACTATGGCTTCTAAGAACTGGAACTCTTACACAGGTTGCTGAAATTTGAAGTTTTTTATGTAAAATTTTTTGAGTTTCATTAATCATTTTTAATTCTTCTTTAGTATAACCACTATCTGTAAATTCATCAATTTGCGGAATTAAATTTAAAGCCAAAGTATATGGAAAAGTTTGGGCTTTAAACTCATCTAATTTAAAAGTAAAAAAACTTTGCATTCCTTCAACTAACTCTTGCATTCCTTCCTTACCTGCTCCACTAGAAGCTTGATAAGTGCTAACATCTACTCGTTTGAGATCAAAGATATTATCTAGAGGTTTTAAAACGTGTACCATTTGTATCGTTGAGCAATTTGGATTTGCAATAATCCCTGTTTTTTTCCAATCTTTAATATCCTCAAAATTACATTCTGGAACGACTAATGGAACATCTTTATCCATTCTAAAATGACTTGTATTATCAATAACTACAGCTCCACACTCAACAGCAAATTGTGCATATTGCTTACTTATATTTGCTCCTGCACTAAAAAAAGCAATATCTACTGGATTTTCTTTAAAAGTATCTTCTTTTAATTCTTTTACTCTATAAATTTTTCCTTTAAATTCTATCTCATCACCTACACTTTTAGCGCTCGCTAAAGGTAAGATACTCTCAACTGGAAATTCAAGTTCTTCTAAAACATTTAAAAGCTCTTCTCCAACAGCACCAGTTGCACCAATTATGGCTATTTTTTGTTTTTTTGCCATTTTATTCCTTTATTTTATATTGTTCAATTTTTTTCTCTAAAACTTCAGCACTCATTCCAAGTTTATCCGCTGTTTTTTGCTTATCAAAGCATTCTTCTTGTAAAATTTGTTCTAATAATTCTTTTTCCATTTGTTTTACATCTTTTTTAAAAGTTCTAGCCTCTAAAAATAAATCTTGAGATAAAATTTTATCCCCTTCACTTAAAATACAAGCACGTTGCACTATAGAAATAAGTTCTCTTATATTGCCTGGATAATTATATTCTAATAAAGTTTTTTCAGCTTCCTTGCTTAAACATTTATTTTCAAAATTATACTCTTGGCAAGTTTGTTCAAGAACTTTATTAGCGATTTCTAAAATCTCTTCTTTGCGCTCTCTTAAAGGTGGTATATTTATAGGAATGGTATTTAAACGATAATAAAGATCTGATCTAAAATCCCCATTTTTTATTTTTTCATCTAAATTAGCATTGGTTGCACTTATAATTCTTACATCGATTTTAATATTTTTAGTACTTCCAAGTCTAACAATCTCTTTTTCTTGTAAGGCTCTTAAAAGTTTTGCTTGTATTTCATAAGGCATTTCTCCAATTTCGTCCAAAAATAAAGTTCCCCCATTAGCTATTTCAAAAAGCCCTATTTTAGTAGCATTAGCATCTGTAAAGGCTCCTTTTTCAAATCCGAATAATTCACTTTCTATTAAATTAGCAGGGATTGCTGCCATATTGATAGCTACAAAAGGTTTATCAAAACGTTGTGAATTTTCATGAATAAAACGAGAAAAAACTTCTTTGCCTACTCCACTTTCTCCAAAAAACATAACCGAAGCATCTGTTTTTGCTGCTTTTTTACTTAAATTTAAAGTTTGCTCTAGCTTTTCAGATGTAGAAAAAAAACCTGTATTCTTATAAGTATTTTGACTTTTAGATTTTTTATCAGAAGTTTTTTGACGTATGATCTTTGCACGCTTAATAGCTTCAACTAAAGTTTCTATATCAAAAGGCTTGGTTAAAAAGTCTTTAACCCCAAGGCGCATAGCCTCAATAGCACGATTTAAGGTTGCATTCCCTGTCATAATAATAAAATCATATTTATTTTCACAAGCTTTAACAAATTCAAGACCATCCATTCCAGGCATATTTATATCTGTAATAATCAAGTCCGTATTAGAATCAATTTTTTTAAGTGCTTCGGTAGCTGATTTATAAGATTTGATTTTAAATTCCTCATATTCACTTAAAGCTATTTCTAGAGATTTTCTCATATTAATATCATCTTCTACAATCACTAAATTCATTACTAACCTTTAGAATTTTTACAATAATAACAAAATAAGGCTTAAAGTCACTTTTTTTTAAGATAATATATCGTAGCACTTTTTAAACCAAAATCTACGCTAAAACGTAATGGTAAAATTCTAATATAAATTTCATTTTGAGCTTTCATAAGATCTGTTTTAGTAATATCTTTGATAGAAACATTTGCACCAGCAAAACAATCAATTAATTCCTCTTTATGAGAATTTAAAAAATTAAGCTTGATATTTTTTGTCATATAATTATCGATTATACCTAACTCGGTTTTGGGAAATTGTTTTAAATCATTATTACTATAGGGTATTTCACAAGCAAATTCGCTGATAATATTTTTACTTTGAGTCATAGCCAAAGATATGTTTTGACTTTGATGAAAAAGAATTAAATTTTTACTTGAAAGTTCTGCCCAAAATATAAATTCATCTTGAGCAAAAATCTTCAAGTTTAAAAAAATCAATAAGCAAATAATTCTTTCCACTTGTCTGCATCGATTTTAAGTTCTACATTTACTCTATAAAGACCTTGATTGAAATTTTCATCAATAATACTTGCATTCTTAATCAATCCATTTACTTGAGCAGTAATAGTTGAACTTCTAAGCATAGCATCTTTAACAGTATCTTTACCATTTACTTTCACACCATAAAGCTTACTTGCAAGTTGTCGATAAGCATCTGTAATAGCAGCTCTTTTTGCTAATGCAAGTGCTTGAGCCGTAGAAACAGTATTCATTGGAGCAATACCTTCTCCAACAGCAGTGAAGCTAAGCTCACTATCAGTTGTATCAGGAGCTAACATTTTTTCTTGCTTGATGATATCACGCACATCATCTTTATCAACTTTTTGTACAATAATTTCTGGAGCCTGAGAATTTACAGAAGCATTACTTGCATTCTTACCAGCTACTCTATTAGCGCTTGGTACACAGCCAACAAAAATTCCTGCTACAACTAGCATCATAAAAATCTTTTTCATATTTACACCTTCAAAATTTTTTGTCATTAATTTAAAAGCAAAAAGCGTTCCAACTTTTTAAAAATTATTCTAAATTTAAATCTGGACTGTCATCGCTATTTTCCTCATCTATTTCTTCCTTAGGACATTTAGCAATGCTAACAACTTCATCATTTTCTACGTTAACAACAATAACTCCACTTGTATTACGTCCGGCTTTTCGAATGCTTTGCATATCAACACGGATCATTTTTCCACTACTTGTAAGAGCCATCAAATCCATACATTCATCTACAATCACCACACTAATGAGTTCTTTAGTTTTATCAGTGAGTTTCATACAAATAACACCCTTACCTCCCCTGCTTTGAAGTCTATATTCTCCGGCATTTGTACGTTTTCCTATACCTTTAGCACTAATACTTAAAATTTCTTGTTCATCATTTTCTATAACAACAGCACCTACTAATTCATCATTTTTTTCTTTAAATTTAATAGCTGTTACTCCACGACTTACACGACCAATTTCACGCACTTTTGCAAGAGGAAATTTGATACACATTCCTTTTTTTGTAACTGCAAAAAGCATCTTTCCTTTTGTTTCTTCTTCTAATGATTCCTCATTTTCTATTTCGCTTTCTGTATCAAAATTATCCAAACAATCAGCTGATTCTAAAGGAAATTCTTCATCATCTCTTTGAACAATAATTGCAGTAACTAACTCATCATTTTCATCTAAATTAATTGCTTTTACACCAACGCTACGTATATTTTGATATTCACTTAAATTAGTACGCTTAACAATACCATTTTTCGTAAAGAAACACAAAGATTTACTTTGATCAAAATCAGTGGTCGGAATAATTGCCATAATTTTTTCTTCAGCTTGCAAATTAATCAAATTAACAACGGCTTTTCCTTTAGCGGTTCTTGATCCTTCTGGAATTTTATAAACTTTAAGCCAATAAAGCTGACCTCGATCGGTTACAAACATTAAAGTATCATGAGTATTCGCTGTAAAGAAACTTTCTATAAAATCATCATCATAAGTTGTAACAGCAAGCTTACCCTTTCCGCCACGTTTTTGTTTTTCATACTGCTTGCTTGGAACACGTTTAATATAACCACGATGAGTTATAGTAACCACCATATTCTCATTTGGAATTAAATCCTCTACATCTATATCATCATAATCATCTTCTATTTGAGTAATGCGTGGTACATCAAATTTAGCTTTAATTTCTTTCAATTCATCACGAATTAAATCCTCGAGTAATTTTTCACTTTTTAAAATTTCATCTAATCTTGCAATTTCTTTCATGAGTTCTGCAAGTTCATTTTCAATTTTTTCTCTTTCAAGTCCTGTTAAACGTCCTAGTTTCATATCTAAAATAGCATTAGCTTGAATTTCACTTAAGCCAAATTTAGCCATTAAAGAATCTTTTGCGCTGGTATTGTCTGGACTATTTTTAATCAAAGCTATTACATCATCAATATTATCAAGTGCAATAGTAAGACCTTCTAAGATATGGGCTCTTGCCCTTGCTTTTTGAAGTTCAAAAATAGTTCTTCTAATAATAACTGTTTTTCTGTGAGTTAAAAAAAGATTTAAAAGCTCGCTTAAAGAAAAAATCTTAGGTTCTTTATTGTGGATAGCAAGCATAATCACACCAAAAGTGCTTTCCATTGTTGTGGATTTAAAAAGATTATTTAAAACAATTTCACTCATTGCTTCGCGCTTAAGTTCTATAACAACACGAATTCCTTCTCTATCGCTCTCATCTCTAACTTCAGAAATTCCTTCAATTTGTTTTTCTTTTACAAGATCAGCAATTTGTTCTATCAATCTTGCTTTATTAGTTTGATAAGGAAGTTCATCTATAACAATAATATCTTTATTTGACTTCTTCTCTATATGAGTTTTTGCTCTAATCTTTACGCGGCCACGTCCTGTTCTATAAGCTTCAATAATACCTTTTTTACCATATATAATGCCACCGGTTGGAAAATCAGGACCTTTGATAAATTGCATTAATTCTTCCAAGGTGGCATTTTTATTATCAAGCAAATATAAAAGACCATCAACTAATTCATTTAAACTATGTGGAGGAATATTGGTTGCCATACCCACTGCAATACCACTAGATCCATTAAGTAATAAATTTGGAACTCTAGCAGGTAAAACATCAGGTTCATTCATAGAATCATCATAATTTGGAATAAAATCTACTGTATCTTTATCAATATCACGCAAAAGCTCCTCAGCTAAAATTGTCATTCTAGCTTCTGTATAACGCATTGCAGCAGCGCTATCTCCATCTATAGACCCAAAGTTTCCTTGTCCATCTATAGTTGGATATCGCATAGAAAAATCTTGAGCCATTCTTACTAAGGCATCATAAACAGCAGTATCACCATGTGGATGATATTTACCGATCACATCCCCAACAATACGCGCAGATTTCTTATAGGCACTACGACTCCCAACACCAAGATCATTCATAGCATAAAGAATTCTTCTATGTACAGGTTTTAAACCATCTCTTGCATCAGGAAGAGCACGACCTATAATAACGCTCATAGAATAATCTAAATAACTACTTTTAATGGAATTTTCTATATCGACAATCTCAATATCAGAATCTTTGTTAAAAATATTTTCCATAAAAACCTCTTCCACAATATTGAAATTTTTATTTTATCATATTAAACTTTTGCATCAGCTAAAACAAGAGCAAAAAGAACAGAAATTTTATTTTTTTCTAAAAATTTTTTAGCCTCCAATAAACTAGAACCTGAAGTTATAATATCATCCACTAAAATCACAGGATAAGAAATTCTTTTTAAAAGTTTGAAATTTCTTTTATTTTTTTGCCTATATATTAAACTTTTTCCAGAATATCTTAAAGAATTTTGAGAATGCAAAGCTCCAAATACAGGTTTAATAAATTGAGTTTTTAAGTATTTGGCTAAAATAGCCGAATGAGAATAAAGTAAATTTTCTACTTTATCATCCAAAGCTATAACATTGATTTTTTCATTAGGAGAAAAGAAGTGTTTAAATTTAGCAAAACTAAGTTTTGCTAAAAAATGAAAGACAAAATAACCATAAAAATGATGCTTGGAATGCAATAAATGCTTTATCTCATGATATTTATAAAAAGAATATACTTTAAAATTATCCTCAAGAACTCTTATCCCTAGAGAAAAATCAGATAATTCTTGAGAACAACTATCGCAAAAACAAAGCAGAGTAAAACCTCCGCAATTTAAACACTTCAAAGCTCTGAAATAATACTTGCCGCTTTATTGGCCATTTGTTTTATTAGTAAATGTGTATAAAATGGAACATCTTTTAAATTTTCAAAACCTTGCACATCTTGTTTTGTGCGTAAGGTAAATTTTCTATTTTTATTCACATCGCTTAAATTTAAAACTCCTACAAGTTTTGAATGCAATCCTGTGCCATCTTGTCTTGCGCTGTATTTGGAAAAAGCAAGATCAACTTTAGTTACATAAGGAGAATCTGCACTATTATCATCAAGTACTACAATACCTCTAGCTTGAAGTTCTTGTTTCAAATAAACATAAAAAACAGCATTAAAATCTAAATCTACATATAATTTTTGATTTTTTGCAAAAAATACTTTTTGATCCTCTTTTAAATCATAAAAGCGATGCAAATAAACTTTTTTCAAAGCTACTGCAGTATCCAAAGTACGCTTATTAGCACAGCACTCAATTCCAATATCACTAATATATAAAAGGCCTTTTATTTTAGCCTCATAACCACTTGGACTTTCACAAGGGCTGCATGCTGAATTTTTAGAAATTTGATTAACTTGATCAAAAGTATTCTTGCTAGCACAAGAATTTAAAAATAAAACTACAAGGGTAAAAAGTAGACACTTTTTAATCATTTCTTCTCCTTAAATATATTATAATAAATTATTTATTAAACAATGTATTAAAATTATCAACAAATTTAAAAAAAAAAAAAAAAATAAGTTTAATTTTAAAAATTTAATCAATTTTTAACACACTTAAAAAGGCTTCTTGAGGCAAATGAACTTTACCGATAGCCTTCATTCTTTTTTTACCTTCTTTTTGTTTTTCTAAAAGTTTTCTTTTTCTAGTAATGTCGCCACCATAACATTTTGCAGTTACGTTTTTTCCCATAGATTTAACTGTTTCTCTTGCAATGATTTTATTTCCAATACTTGCTTGAATAGCAACTTCAAAAAGCTGCCTAGGAACAATTTCTTTCATTGCACTCACAAGCTCTCTTCCTTTACTAAGCGCTTTTTCATTTGGCACGATAATACTTAAAGCATCGACATTTTCTCCCGCTACTTTAATATCAAGCTTAACCAAATCTCCAACACGAAATTCAATCGGTTCGTAATCAAAACTCGCATATCCTTTAGTTAAAGATTTTAATTTATCATAAAAGTCCATAACAATTTCATTTAAAGGTATATCATATTCCAATAAAACACGTTCGGGCGTAATATAATCCATTTTCACTTGCATCCCTCTTTTACGATTTAAAAGAGTGATTAAATTTCCTAGAAATTCACTTGGAGTGATAATCGTGGCTTTAACATAAGGTTCTTTAATATGATCGATTTTATTAACAGGTGGAAGTTCGCTAGGATTTTGAATTTTCAAAAGTTTCCCATTGGTCTGATAAATTTCATATGTTACCGTTGGAGCTGTAGCAATAAGATCAAGATTAAATTCTCTTTCCAATCTTTCTTTAATAACTTCCATATGCAAAAGACCCAAAAAACCAACCCTAAAACCAAAACCTAAGGCCAAAGAAGTTTCTGGTTCATAAGTAATAGAACTATCATTAAGCTTTAATTTATCTAAAGCATCTCTTAAATCCTCAAATTTATCTGTTTCTATAGGATAAAGTCCCGCAAAAACAAAGGCTTTTGCTTTTTCAAAGCCTCCTATAGCTTCTTTAGCTTTATTTTTAATTAAAGTAATAGTATCTCCAACTTGAACATCACCCACTGTTTTAAGCCCTAAAACAACAACTCCAACCTCTCCTGATTTCAAACTTTGTGTTTTAATTGGATTTAAAGGGTGTGGGTAAAAAAGATCTTGAACAATATGTTTTTTACCAGTACTCATCACCAACACTTCATCATTTTTAGAAATTTGTCCTTCATAAATTCTAACTAAAGCTAAAGCGCCTAAATAATTATCAAACCAAGAATCATAAATTAAAGCCTTAGTAGCAGCTTCATTATCTATTTTTGGTGCTGGAATTTTAGTAATAATTGCTTCAATAAGCTCTTTTATACCTAAACCCGTCTTAGCGCTCACACAAATTGCATCTTTACAATTTATACCGATAATATGTTCAATTTCATGCTTAACTTTTTCTACATCTGCATTTGGAAGATCGATTTTATTAATAACTGGAATGATTTCAAGATTATTTTCAAGTGCAATATAAACATTAGCTATAGTTTGCGCTTCAACACCTTGAGAAGCATCTACTACAAGTAAGGCTCCTTCACAACTAGCTAAAGATCTACTTACCTCGTATGAAAAGTCAACATGACCTGGAGTATCAATCAAATTTAAAATATATTTTTGATTATTAAATGCATATTCTAAACGAACAGATTGAGCTTTTATTGTAATCCCACGTTCTTTTTCTATATCCATAGTATCCATAACTTGAGCACTCATTTGTCTATCGCTAATCGCTCCACATTCTGAAATAATTCTATCTGCTAGAGTACTTTTTCCATGATCAATATGCGCTATGATTGAAAAATTTCTAATATTTTCCATTGTTTTCCTATGATAAAAATATACTTTCAAAAATTCTAGCAAAAATATTTTTCAGAAATAATTAAATTTAATCTTGAATAAATATATTTTCTATATTTTTACCAAATTTTAAGTATAATCATCTTTAAAATATTAAAAGGTTATCAATGCT
>X244_Common_House_Martin__coassemble_719_pt1 | contig 15812 bp, 16 predicted proteins | sample X244_Common_House_Martin__metabat2_high_PE_010 | metagenome-assembled genome bin X244_Common_House_Martin
TTTTAAAGGGAACATTGCCAGCTTTACTTACACCTTATTCCAACAACGGAATGATTAATGAAAAAGAATTTATTCGTTATTGTGAATTTGGAATTGATAAAGGTTTAGATGGATTATTTTGTAATGGTAGCGCAGGAGATTCTCAAGCTTTAAATATTAAAGATCAGATTAGACTAATGAAACTTAGCAAGGATGCGTCTAAGGGTAGGGTGCCTATTATCACAGGCATTACTTCAAATATTTATCAAGATACAATGATTTTAGCAGATGAGGCTTATAAAATAGGTCTTGATGCGCTTTTAGTTGCTATGCCTTATTATTATAAATTTGATGAAGAAACACTTTTAGAATATGTGAAAAATTTAGCTTTAAAAGTCAAACTTCCTTTGTATATTTATAATATACCGCTTTTTGCTCCTGCTTTAAATTTAAACTTTATAGAAAAAATTTCAAAATTCAAGAATATAGCAGGTATTAAAGACAGTAGCGGAGATGCCTTACTTTTAAATCATATTTTAGATATAGCACCTCGAAATTTTGATGTTTTTGTAGGAAGAGAAGAAATTTATACAGAAGCTTTATTTTTAGGAGCTAAGGGTTCTATGACAAGTATAGGAGGTATTTTTCCAGAACTTATGAGTGAAATTTATCATGCAATGAATGAAAAAAAATATGAAAGGGCGTTATTAATACAAAAAAGTCTTTTAAGGGCTATAAGATTTGGAATGAGTATTTCTTTTCCTATGGGTTTTGCCTTATTGTTAAAAGCTAGAGGTTTTGAATTTGCGAATACAATTATACATCCCTTATCGTCTCTCACTAAAGAGAAATTAGATAAATGCTTTGATAAGGCAAAAGAATTAATTAAAACTATAGAGCAAGAAGTAAATATAAAATTATAAAAAGAGATAGAATGAATATAAAAAGTTTTTTTGAAGGTATATTAGATGAAATAATGCTTACTGGTATTAACTTGACAAGATATAAAAAAGAATACTTGTTTGTGAGTTTTAGTATTTTGGTTATTGTAGCAACTGTAATAAATACAAGAGTCATATATAGTTTTATTTAAGTAACATAAATGAGTTTATGACTATTTTTTCTAATTTTTCTTCGAGAAATGCTATCAATTTTCATTCTATTTATGAGTTTAGAATTATTTTAGCTTTTTTTATTGTTATTTTTACAGAATTTTTTCTGAACTTATCAGATATATTTTTTTAAGAGAAATAAAATTGTCGCATAAATAATTATTCTTATATTAATGATGCAATTTAAAAAGCAAATAAAATGATCTAAAACACATATAAGGAGATAAATTTATGAAAAGTTTTATTATAGTGAGTGATAAAGATAATGTGGCTACTGCTTTGCGTAATTTTAAAAAAGGAGAAGAAGTAGCAAATATAAGACTGAAAAATGATATTGCTAGTGGACATAAATTTGCACTTAAAGATATTAAAGCCAATGAAGCAATTATTAAATATGCAGAGGTTATTGCGAGTGCAAATTGTGATATTAAAACTGGAGAATGGGTGCATGTTCATAATATATCTGGCATTCGAGGACGTGGTGATAAGGAGTAAAAATGAAAATTATGGGTTATAGAAGAGAAGACGGTAGATTAGGATTGAGAAATAAAGTTATTGTTATACCTAGCGTGCATTGTGCTAATAAAGTGTGTGAAAATATAGCTAAACAATGCCAAGGATCGGTTTATATTAATCATCAGCATGGTTGTTCTCAACTTGAATTTGATGCTTTGCAAACTAGAGATGTTTTAATAGGTCATGGTACAAATGCTAATGTTTTTGGAGTTTTAATTGTTGGACTTGGTTGTGAAGTAATACAAGCTAAAATAGTAGCTGAAAAAATTAAAGAAGCAACGCCTTATAAAAAAGTTGAATATTTGGTAATACAAGAATGTGGCGGTAGTAAAAATACGATAGATAAAGGTGTAAAAATAGTTAATGATATGCTTAGTGCTTCTTTAAAATTGCAAAAAAGTGAAGGTGATTTTAGCGACTTAATTTTAGGAACAGAATGTGGAGGAAGTGATAGTTATAGCGGACTTAGTGCTAATCCTGCTTTAGGTAGTTTAAGTGACTTTATTATTGATCAAGGTGGTGCTGTAATTTTAGCTGAGACAACTGAGCTGATAGGATGTGAAGCTATACTTGCAAAAAGAGCTAAAAATAATGAAATAGCACAAAAAGTATATGAGAAAATATTGGGTTATGAAAATTTAGTTAAGTCTTTTCATTCTGATATCAGAGGGGCGAATCCAAGTCCAGGAAATATAGCAGGTGGATTAAGCACTATAGAGGAAAAATCTTTAGGTTGTGTTTATAAAGCAGGAACTCGAACTTTAATGGATGTGATTGATTATGCAAAACCTGTAGTTTCCAAAGGACTTACTTTTATGAATACTCCAGGGAATGATATTGAGCAATTAAGTGCTATGGTAGCAGGAGGGGCAAATATTTGTGTCTTTACTACGGGTCGTGGAACACCTACAGGATCTGCGATTACTCCTACAATTAAAATGAGTTCAAATACTTTTTGCTATAACAATATGAATGATGCTATTGATGTTAATGCAGGAGATATTATAGATGGCACAAGAACTAAAGAAGAGGTGCGGGATGAATTAATAAATTTAATTATACGAATTTCTAATGGAGAATTGGTAAAAGCAGAAATTAATGAACAAAATGATTTTTCTGTTTGGAGGCTCGCTACAACTTGCTAATAAAATATTATTTTTTGGCATGATTTTTTGATTAACAAAAAGGAGAAAAAATGGATTTAAAAATTAAAAATAAAGTTTGTATTATAACAGGGGGTGCCAAAGGCATTGGCTATGCAATAGCTAAATTATGGGCTCAAGAGGGTGGAATTGTTGTAATTTTTTCAAGAAGTATGCCAAAAGAACATGATAGCGAGTTAAGAAGATTATGTCCAAATTATGCTTTTTATGAAATTGATTTAAAAAACTATGAACAAATAACTCAACTAGTTAATGAAGTTATAAATAAATACGATAACATTTATGCTCTTGTTAATAATGCGGGATCAAATGATAATTTACATATTGAAAATACAAGTGTTCAAGATTTGATCAAATCTTATGAAAACAATCTTTTTCACTATTATGCAATGACTAAAGAGTGTTTACCTTATATCAAAAAGGAGCAAGGGAGTATTTTAAATATAGTGAGTAAAACAGGTATTACAGGTCAAGGTAAGACCAGTGCTTATGCATCAGCTAAAGCTGCTCAAATTGGATTTACGAGAGAGTGGGCTTGTGCTTTTGCTAAAGATAATGTTAGGGTAAATGCTATTGCTCCAGCTGAAGTAATGACTCCACTTTATAAAAAATGGTTACAAAATTTTCCCAATCCTGAAGAACAATATAAAAAAATTGCAAAAGCTATTCCTTTGGGACATCGCTTTACTACCGTAGAAGAAATTGCAAATACTGCTGTTTTTACTTTAAGTCCTTTAGCTTCACATACTACAGGACAAATTTTAATTCCAGATGGAGGTTATGTTCATTTAGATAGAGCCTTAAATTGGAACGAAGGCTAATAGATAAGGATATCAAATGACTGACTCAAAAAATATTAAAATTGCAATAATTTTAGTAACTTCACTTTTCTTTTTATGGGGTGTAAGCTATGGACTTATAGACGTAATGAATAAAAATTTCCAAAATCATCTTCATATCACTCAGCATGAAAGCGGATTTTTACAACTGGCTTATTTTGGCGCTTATTTTATAATTGCTTTGCCTGCAGGTTATATAGCCAATAAATATTCTTATAAAGTGGGTATTATGTTTGGATTGGCATTATATGCCATAGGATCATTGATGATTATACCAGCTACAAATTTAACTTCTTTTTATTTATTTTTGTTTGCATTTTTTATTTTAGCTTGTGGCATAGGATCTTTAGAGGCGAGTGCAAATCCTTATATGGTAAAACTTGGTGATGAAAAAAATGCAAGTTTTAGAATCAATGCTGCTCAAAGTTTTAATGGTTTTGGGCAGTTTTTAGGGCCTATTATAGGTGGAGCTTTGTTTTTATCTATTACCAAACAAGGAAAAGGTGCAAGTAAAGAACAAATTGAAGCTGCATTGGTCGAAAATATGGGTAATGTTCAGCTTGTATATGTGGGTATTGCTATTATTGTGATTTTAATTTTAATTGCTTTTGCTTTAAATAAAATTCCAGAAGATTTGTCTTTGGATAACCATTATGAACAAAAAGATAATTCAAAACCTATAAAAGTTTTTAGTCATAGACATTTTAATTTAGGACTTTTAGCACAATTTTTATATATAGCAAATCAAGTTGCTGCTGGGGCATTTTTTATTAATTATATAGTTGAGCATAATAGAAATTTAAAAGATGAACAAGGTGCTTATTATTTTTCAATAGCTTTAATAGCATTTATGATAGGACGTATTATTTCTACACCTTTAATGAAAAAAATTAAAGGAGAAAATATTTTAGGTATATATTCTTTAATAAATGTAATTTTATGTATAGGGCTTTATTTTGCTTATGGTTTTTTAAGCATAATTTTACTTATAGCTGTATTTTTCTTCATGTCTATTTCTTTTCCAACAATTTTTGCTATAGCAACGAAAAATTTGCCTTTTAATCAAGTTAAATTAGGAGGATCTTTACTTGTAATGAGTGTAGTTGGAGGAGCTATTATGCCTAGTCTTGTTGGTTTGATCAATGATCATTATGGTACAAGTATGGGATATTTAGCAATGGCACCTTTATTTTTATATGTTGCTTGGTATGGATTTTTTGGTTCTAGAATAAAGGCTTAAAATGCAAAAGATATTTGATGCTCATTTACATCTTTGGAATTTGCAAGAATTTCCCATTTCTTGGGTTAATTCATATAAAGAATTAAATCAAAATTTTAACTTTAATAAAGCAAGAAAAGAATATAAAGACTTTAAACTTCTTGGTGCTATGTATGTTGAAACAAATAGCGATAATAAAGATAAAGAAAATTTGTTTGCTTTAAAATTAAAAAAGCTTTATGGGCTTAAACTTTGTTTAGCAGATTTAAAATACAAAGAAGAAATTTGTGCTTTTCGAGAGGTTATGCATATAAGTCAAAAAGGTGCTAAAAGGCTATTCGAATCCGATTTTAAAGAAATTGTGAAAATTTTAGAAAAAGCACAAATAGTTCTTGAAATTTGTTTAAAAAATAAAGAATTAGGATTTTTGGAGAAATTTTTAGAAGAGAATTTAAATTTGAAAGTGGTCTTAGATCATATGGGTAATCCTGAAATTAGTTGTTTTTGTGATTATAAAAAAGATTTAAAAAGATTGAAAAAATTTCCAAATCTCTATATTAAACTTTCATCACCAGATAGTTTTTCAATACAAACTTCTCAAGAATTTATTTTTGAGCTTTTTTTATTTTTGAAAGAAAATTTTAGCGAAGATAAATTTTTATTTGGAAGTAATTATCCAGTATCAAAATTAAATCCAAATGAATGGATAAATTTGATTTTAAAGAGTGAGACTTTTAAGTATTTAGATGCAATTTTCTATAAAAATGCTTTAGAACTTTACAAAGGAGGTTAAATGCAAAGATATGGTCAAATTATAAAAGTTAAAAAGGAGAAAATCCAAGAATATAAAGATCTTCATAAAAATCCCTATAAAGGGGTTTGTGAAATGATTAAAGAGTGTAATATAAAAAATTATTCTATTTATTTTTTTGGAGGATATTTGTTTGCGTATTTTGAATATTTAGGAACTGATTTTGAGGCAGATATGGCTAAAATGGCAAAGGATGAAAATACACAAAAATGGTGGAAAGTAACAGATCCTTGTCAAATATCTTTAGGTTATGCGGGCCAAAAATGGCTTAATATGGAAGAAGTGTTTCATTTAGATTAAAAAGGAGAAATAATGACAACTTATTATAATTTTATTAATGGGGAATTTGTTCCTCATAAGGGTGATTTTTTTGAAGTTTTAAATCCAGCGAACAAAGAAGTAATTTCAAAAGTTGCTAGTGCAAGTTTAGATGATGTTCAAAGAGCTATTGAGGTAGCTAAAAAAGCTCAAAAATCTTGGGAGGCAAAACCAGCCATCCAAAGAGCAAATCATTTAAAAGAAATAGCAAATTTGATACGAAAAAATGCTGATTTTCTAACTCATATTTTGATGCAAGAACAGGGTAAAACCAAAGATTTGGCTAGTGTAGAAATTCATTTTACGGCAGATTATATTGATTATACGGCTGAATGGGCTAGAAGATATGAAGGCGAAATTATACAAAGCGATAGGGCCAATGAGCATATATATTTGTATAAAAGTGCCATTGGGGTTATAGGCGGAATTCTACCTTGGAATTTTCCATTTTTTCTAATAGCAAGAAAAATGGCTCCAGCTCTACTAACTGGTAATACTATTGTTATAAAACCAAGCAGTGAAACTCCAAACAATGCTTTTGAATTTGTAAAACTTGTTTCACAAAGTTCTTTGCCTAAAGGAGTATTTAATTTAGTAGCTGGAAAAGGTAGCATAGTAGGACATGAGTTATCAAGCAATAAAGATATTGGCATGGTAAGTTTAACAGGAAGTGTAGAAGCTGGAGTTAAAGTCATGGAAGCAGCGGCAAAAAATATTATAAAAGTTTCTTTAGAGCTTGGAGGAAAAGCTCCTGCGATAGTTTGTAAAGATGCAGATATTGATTTAGCTGTAGAAGCAATAAAAGCAAGTAGAATTTGCAATAATGGTCAAGTTTGCAATTGTGCTGAAAGAGCTTATGTTCATAAAGATATATATGATGAATTTGTAGATAAATTTGTAAAGGCTATGAGTAAAGTAAGTGTAGGAAATACATTAAAAGGGAATTTTGATATGGGGCCACTTGTTAATCAGACTGGAGTTGATCATGCATTAGGAATGCTTGAGCGTGCAAAAGCCAAAGGTGCTACTGTAGAATGTGGAGGAAAAATAGTTGATACTAGTGGATATTATTTTCCAGCTACTGTGCTTACAAATGTTAAACATGAAGATGAGATTATGCAAAAAGAAATTTTTGCTCCTATTTTGCCTATTGCAAAATTTAATTCACTAGATGAAGCTATTGATATGGCTAATGATTGTGAATATGGACTTACAAGTTCTATTTATACTCAAAATTTGGATATAGCAATGAGAGCAAGCAGGGAAATTAAATTCGGAGAAACTTATATTAATCGTGAAAATTTTGAAGCAATGCAAGGTTTTCATGCAGGATTTAGAAAAAGTGGAATAGGTGGAGCTGATGGGAAACATGGGCTTGAAGAATATTTGGCTACTCATGTGGTTTATTTACAATATAACTTAAAAAAACAATAATTTATTTGCCTTAATCTAAAATTCATGTATTTTTTAGATTAAGGTTTTTTAGACTTAAAAATTTTTGATTTTAGTGTAATTTTAAATTTTTTATTTTGGATTTTTTAAAATAAATAAAAATGGTAAAAAAATATTTTAATAAAAACTAAGCAAATTTTAGATAACATTCAAGGTTTTATTACATTATTTAAAGAAAGGAATTAATTGTGCCAACCATAAATCAATTGGTTAGAAAAGAGCGTAAAAAAGTTTTAGAAAAATCTAAATCTCCAGCTCTTAAAGATTGTCCACAAAGAAGGGGAGTTTGCACTAGAGTTTATACAACAACTCCTAAAAAGCCAAACTCAGCGTTAAGAAAAGTTGCCAAAGTAAGACTTACTAGTGGTTTTGAAGTGATTAGCTATATCGGTGGTGAAGGTCATAACCTTCAAGAACATAGCATTGTTTTAGTACGTGGTGGTAGGGTTAAAGACTTACCAGGTGTGAAATATCATATTGTACGTGGTGCGCTTGATACCGCAGGTGTTGCAAAAAGAACAGTTTCTCGTTCTAAATATGGTGCTAAGCGTCCTAAAGCAGGTGCTGCTAAGTAAAATTAAAGACAGGCAAATCCGTTTGATTTGATTTTGTTTGAGTAAAATTAAAAATTTGAAGGAATAATAATGAGAAGAAGAAAAGCTCCGGTAAGAGAAGTTTTACCTGATCCGATTTATGGTAATAAAGTAATCACAAAATTTATTAATTCTTTAATGTATGATGGAAAAAAAAGTGTTGCAACAACTATTATGTATGGTGCTTTAGAAGCTATCGATAAAAAAGGTGGTGAAAAGAAAGGGATCGATATTTTCAATGAAGCTATTGAAAATATTAAACCTCTTTTAGAAGTAAAATCTCGTCGTGTAGGTGGTGCTACTTATCAGGTTCCAGTTGAAGTAAGACCTGCCAGACAACAAGCTTTGGCTATTCGCTGGATTATTTCTTTTGCAAGAAAAAGAAGTGAAAGAACAATGATAGAAAAACTTGCAGGAGAACTTTTAGATGCTGCTAATAGCAAAGGTGCCTCCTTTAAGAAAAAAGAAGATACTTATAAAATGGCTGAAGCAAATAAAGCATTTGCTCATTATCGTTGGTAAGAGAGGGATGATAAGATGTCAAGAACTACTCCTTTAAAAAAAGTTAGAAATATAGGAATTGCAGCGCATATTGATGCTGGAAAAACAACAACAAGTGAAAGAATTCTTTTCTTCACTGGAATGAGTCATAAAATTGGCGAAGTGCATGATGGTGCTGCAACTATGGACTGGATGGAGCAAGAAAAAGAAAGAGGTATTACAATTACTTCTGCTGCAACAACTTGTTTTTGGAAAGATCATCAAATCAATCTTATCGACACTCCAGGCCACGTGGATTTTACAATTGAAGTTGAAAGATCAATGCGTGTTTTAGATGGTGCTGTAGCTGTTTTTTGTTCAGTTGGTGGGGTTCAACCTCAATCAGAAACTGTTTGGAGACAAGCAAATAAGTATGGAGTTCCAAGAATAGTTTTTGTTAATAAAATGGATAGAATTGGTGCTAATTTCTATAATGTAGAAGATCAAATTCGCAATCGTTTAAAAGCAAATCCAGTGCCACTTCAAATTCCAATTGGTGCTGAAGATAATTTTAAAGGTGTTATAGACCTTGTAACAATGAAAGCTTTGGTTTGGGAAGATGATACAAAGCCAACAGATTATGTTGAAAAAGAAATTCCAGCAGAATTAAAAGAAAAAGCTGAAGAATATCGCACTAAAATGATAGAAGCAGTTTCTGAAACTTCTGATGAATTGATGGAAAAATACCTTAGCGGAGAAGATTTAACTCTTGAGGAAATCAAAACAGGAATTAAAGCTGGATGCCTAAGTCTCGCCATTGTTCCTATGCTTTGTGGAACAGCTTTTAAAAATAAAGGTGTTCAACCTTTATTGGATGCTGTTGTAGCTTATTTACCAGCTCCTGATGAGGTAGCAAATATTAGAGGTGAATATGAAGATGGTACAGAAGTTTCTGTAAAATCAACTGATGATGGTGAATTTGCTGGACTTGCCTTTAAAATTATGACCGATCCATTTGTTGGGCAACTTACTTTCGTTCGTATTTATCGTGGTAGCTTAGAAAGCGGTTCTTATGCTTATAACTCAACAAAAGATAAGAAAGAAAGAATTGGTCGTTTATTAAAGATGCATTCAAATAAAAGAGAAGAAATTAAAGTTCTTTACGCAGGAGAAATTGGTGCTGTTGTGGGGCTTAAAGATACCTTAACAGGTGATACTTTAGCTAGTGAAAAAGATAAAGTTATTTTAGAAAGAATGGATTTTCCAGATCCAGTTATTTCTGTTGCAGTTGAACCAAAAACTAAAGCAGATCAAGAAAAAATGTCTATAGCTTTAAATAAACTTGCACAAGAAGATCCAAGTTTTAGAGTTTCTACTGATGAAGAAAGTGGTCAAACTATTATTTCAGGTATGGGTGAACTTCACTTAGAAATTATTGTTGATCGTATGCTTCGCGAATTTAAGGTTGAAGCTGAAGTAGGTCAACCTCAAGTTGCTTATCGAGAAACAATTAGAAAAACAGTAGAACAAGAATATAAATATGCTAAACAATCGGGTGGGCGCGGTCAATATGGACACGTGTTTTTACGTCTTGAACCGCTTGAGCCAGGAAGTGGATATGAGTTTGTTAATGATATTAAAGGTGGGGTAATTCCTAAAGAATATATTCCAGCTGTAGATAAGGGTATTCAAGAAGCTTTGCAAAATGGTGTTTTAGCAGGATATCCTGTAGAGGATGTAAAAGTAACTGTTTATGATGGAAGCTATCACGAAGTAGATTCATCTGAAATGGCATTTAAATTAGCTGCTTCTATGGGTTTTAAAGAAGGAGCTAGAAAAGCAGGAGCTGTAATTTTAGAACCTATGATGAAGGTTGAAGTTGAAACTCCAGAAGAATATATGGGCGATGTAATAGGCGATTTAAATAAACGTCGTGGTCAAGTGAATTCTATGGATGAAAGAGGTGGAAATAAAATTATTACAGCATTTTGTCCTTTAGCTGAAATGTTTGGCTATTCAACAGATCTTAGAAGTCAAACTCAAGGCCGTGCGACTTATTCTATATAATTTGATCATTATGATGAAGTTCCAAAAAATGTTTCTGAAGAAATTATTAAAAAGAGAAATGGTTAAAAATTAAAAGCGGAATTTTATTCCGCTTTTTGTCCTCGTAGCTCAGCTGGATAGAGCGCAAAATTCCTAATTTTGAGGTCGTGAGTTCGAATCTCGCCGTGGACACCATTTATATAAATATATTTTTTTCTTTCTTCAATTGAATCAAAGTATTAGTATAAATTCTGATAGATATAATTGGTTGCGAAGGGGAGATTTGAACTCCCGACCTTCGGGTTATGAGCCCGACGAGCTAACCACTGCTCTACTTCGCGATAAGTTATTTTTGGATGGGGTAAAGGGATTCGAACCCCTGAATGACAGGACCAAAACCTGTTGCCTTACCGCTTGGCGATACCCCAATTTAAATAAGTTTGTTTTTTATATTTTTTAAGAGAGGAAATTATATTAAAATTTAATTTATTTGTCAAGCGAATAAAGCTATAATTTTTACTAAAATTAATAAAAATTGAGGAATAACAAATGAAATTTGTAAGCATTGAGCAAGCTATTGAAGATTTAAAACAAGGCAAAATGCTTGTAATGGTTGATGCAGGAGATAGAGAAAATGAAGGAGATCTAATTTTTCCTGCTCAATTTAGCACAAAAGAAAAAGTTAATTTTATGATAAAAGAGGCTAGAGGTGTTGTTTGTGTGGCACTTGCGGATAAAATTGCTAAAAAATTTAATCTTGATTTGATGGTGCCGCAAAATACTTCCAATCATGAAACCGCTTTTACAATCACAGTAGATGCCAAAAAAGCTAAAACTGGTGTAAGTGCTTATGAGCGAGATATGACTATAAAAATTTTTGCAGATGATGAAGCAAAAGTAGAAGATTTTGTTCGACCTGGTCATATTAATCCTTTAATTGCTAAAAGCGGAGGAGTATTAGAAAGAACAGGGCATACAGAAGGGACTGTAGATCTTTGTCGTTTAGCGGGATTAAAAGAAGCTTGTGTGATTTGTGAAATTGTTAAAGATGATGGAGATATGGCACGCAGAGAGGATTTGGAAAAATTTTGCGAGAAACATAATCTTAATATGATTGCAGTTTCTGATATCATAGAATATAGATTAAAACATGAAAGCCTTATTACCTTAAAAGAACAAAGTGATACTTTTTTAGCAGGTTTTAAAGCTAAAAAATTTGTTTTTACTGATCATAATCATATACAACACATTGTGTTTTCTTTTGGAGAAATTCAAAAATGTACCAATGTTAAATTTCATATTAGCGGAAGTGATTTTGAGCTTTTAACGTCGGATAAATTTTCAAAACTTTTAGAACAAATTAAATTTTTACATGAAAACAGTGGTGTGATTGTTTTTATGCAAGGGGAAAAATCAAGTGTAACTCAATTTAAAAATTATGGTATAGGAGCTCAAATTTTAAGATATTTTAAAATAGAAGAGATTAAGCTTTTATCTCAAAGTTGCGATAAAGATTATATAGGTTTAGAAGGTTTTGGACTAAATCTTAAAGTTTGTAATTTTAATTAGAAAGGGCAAAATGACACTTAAAGAGCAAATTTTAAATGATATTAAAGAGGCAATGAAACAAAAAAATGATTTTAAGCGAGATGTTTTAAGAACCTTAAATGCAGCTTTAAAACAAGTAGAAATTGATCAAAGAATAATTCTTGATGATGAAAAAATATTTAAGATTATTATTGGTGAAATAAAAAAGAGAAAAGATGCAGCAGATATTTATATTAAAGGCAAAAGAGAGGATTTAGCTCAAAAAGAAAATGATGAAATTGCTATTCTTGAAATTTATTTACCAAAGCAATTAAGCAATGAAGAATTAAAATCATCATTAAAAAAAATAATTGAAAAATTAGGGGTAAATTCTTTGAAAGAACAAGGACTTGTTATGAAAGAAGCCAAGGAGGAATTTGGAGCAAGGGTTGATGGAAAAAGATTAAATGAAGCATTAAGGGCAATTTTAAGCTAAAATATTTTAAATAATTTTAAAAATACAATTTACTTTAATATAGATAATTTTGTATTATAAAGAGTTAAGAGAATTAAAGTTGATAATTATTTCTTTAATTTGATGCTATTTATAAAGCTTACAATGGTATTATTTTGTTAAAATAAGCACTAGGGTAAATTAAAATTATATATCGATAAACAAATTGAAATATTTATTTTAATGGAGTTAAAGATGAGATTAAAAGAAATAGCAGAATTTTTAAGCTTGGAATATTATGATGAAGATATTGAAATTACTGCTTTAAATTCTTTATTAAGAGCAAATTTTACAGAACTAACGTATTGCGATGGGGAGAAAAATGCTAAAGATATTCCTAATACCGGAGCTGCTGCAATATTAGTAAGCAAAGAACATGAAAATTTGGTTCCTAAGGATACAAAAGTATTAATCACTCAAAATCCACATTTGAGTTTTGCTTTTTTAAGTAAACTTTTTGCAAAACCTTTGTTTGAACAAGTTAAAGAAAAAAAACAAAATATTGCTAAGAGTGTTAAAATTATGCCGAATGTTTATATAGGCAACAATGTTAATATTGGGGAAAATGTAGTTATTATGGCTGGTGCTTATATCGGCGATAATGTCAGTATAGGGGATGAAAGTATAATTCATCCTAATGTAGTGATTTATAATGATACTAAAATTGGAAAAAAATGCCATCTTTTAGCAAATTGTGTTATAGGAAGTGATGGTTTTGGTTATGCACATAATAAAAATGGAGAACATTATAAAATTTATCATAATGGTAATGTTATTTTGGAAGATTTTGTAGAAATTGGAGCTTGCACAACAATTGATAGAGCTGTTTTTGATAGTACGATTATTAAAGCAGGAACTAAAGTGGATAATCTCGTTCAAATAGGACATAATTGCGATATAGGACAAAATTGTATTATTGTGGCTCAAACTGGAATTTCGGGTTCAAGCCAATTAGGAAGAAATGTTGTTATGGGCGGTCAAAGTGCTACAAGTGGCCATTTAAAAATAGGAGATTTTAGTACAATAGCAGCACGAGGTGGAGTAAGCAAAAATCTTGAAGGGGGTAGGGTTTATGGAGGTTTTCCTATTATGCTTCAAAAAGATTGGCTTAAGCTCCAAGCTAAGATAGCTATAAAATTTAAAGAATAATTATAAAATAAGCATAGCATCGCCATAAGAGTAAAATCTGTATTTTTCTTTTATGGCTAACTCATAAAGTTTTAAACATTGCTCCCTACCTATAAAAGATGAGACTAATATAATAAGAGTCGATTTAGGTAAATGAAAATTAGTTAAAAGATAATTTTGTCTTATAGGTGGATTATTAGGATGTAAAAATAGATCACAAAATCCATTTTCTTTATGTGTTCTTGTATAATATTCTATACTTCTTGTTACAGTGGTTCCAATACCTAAAATAGGCTTTTTTGAATTAATAATCTCACAAGCTTTTTTTGGGATATTGAAAAATTCACTATGCATTTTATGTTCTTGTATATTTTCACATTCCACATTTTTAAAAGTACCTGCACCTACATGTAAAGTTAGATGATAAATTTCATGTTTTTTCTTTAAATCGCAAATCATATCTTCGCTAAAATGTAAACTTGCTGTAGGAGCAGCCACTGCGCCTAAATTTTTAGCAAATATACTTTGATAATCTTTAATATCATCGGTGTTATCTGCTCTTTTGATATAAGGAGGTAAGGGAATATGTCCTATTTTATCAAGAAGTTCATAAAGTTCATTTGTGTTTAATATTTTATCATTTTGATAAAAACAAACTTGACGCATTCCATCTTCTAAAATTTGAATAACTTCTGCTATTAAGTTTTTTTCAAAATGTAAAATTTCATTAATTTTTACGCGCCCTTTAATTTGAACTATAAAACTTGGTTTTTTTGAATTTAGCAAGGGTTGGTGTAAAAAAAGTTCTATTTTTCCTCCACTTAATTTTTTTCCATAAATTCTTGCTTTAATAACTTTTGTGTCGTTAAAAAAAATAGCACAATCTGGTAAAATTTCTTTTAAATTAGCAAAGTTGGTATGAAAAATCTTTTGATTTTTTCTTTCATAAACTAAAAGTTTAGCATTTTCTTTAGGGATTATCGGATAATTTGCTATAAGCTCTTGAGGTAAATGATAATCATAAGATGAGAGAATCAAATCTTGCTTGATCACTCTGTTTCTTCTTTAGAGGCTGGATTGATTTTTTGAACAATTAAAATAGAGAGTCCATAAAGTCCGCAAAGAGGTCCAGCCATTAAAAATTGAGATAAAAAATCAGGTGGTGTCATAAAGGCAGAAAAAATAAAAATAACCAAAACAGCAATGCGAAAATGACGTTTTAAAAAAGAATCATCAATTAAACCTATTTTTGCAAAGAAAAATGCAATAACAGGCATTTCAAAAGCTAAGCCAAAGGCTATAATAACTTTAATAAAAAAATCAACATAAGTTCCTAAAGTAATAACAGGATTAAAACCTTCATTGACGCTAAAATTGATTAAAAATTTAAAAGCTAAGGGTACGACAACAAAATAACAAAAACAAGCTCCTAAAGCAAACATAATGCTTGCAAAACTTACAAAAGGAATTACAAGACGCTTTTCATTATCATAAAGTCCAGGTGAAACAAATTTCCAAAACTGCCAAAAAATAATAGGGATACCAAAAACAAAAGCTGCAAAAAAACTTACTTTAATAGTAGTAAATAACCCCTCTTGCATTTCAATAACATTAATGTGTTTTGAAAATTCAGGTAAAACTTCTACAAGAGGAGCTTTTAAAACTTCTAAAATATAATTACGAAAGCTAAAGCATATTAAAAACAATACAATAATAGCAACAACACTGATAAAAAGACGTTTTCTAAGTTCAATTAAATGAGGTCGTAATTCTTCAAACATCTTATTTTTCCATTTTTTCTTCTAATGAAGTAAGTTTAGGCTTTTCATCAGAGTTTAAATTTTGTCCACTAAGATTTTGTGATATATCATTTTTGCTACTATCAAAAGTTAAATCCACTTTGGTTTTTTCTAAAATGTCTTTTTTAAGATCATCAAATTCTTCAAAGCTAAGTTTTTTTCTTATGTTTTGATTGCTTGAAGAAAATTCATCTTTATATTTTTTGGCTTCTTCTTTGAGTTCATTAATGCGAATTTCTTTTTCTATGCTTGATTTTGCATCATCAATATTTTTCTTTAAAGCCTTTAAAATTTTAGCTACTTGCACAATAGCTTC
>X244_Common_House_Martin__coassemble_735_pt1 | contig 14019 bp, 15 predicted proteins | sample X244_Common_House_Martin__metabat2_high_PE_010 | metagenome-assembled genome bin X244_Common_House_Martin
TTTTATCTCCATAATAAAATTTACCATTACCCATAAAAGACATTTTTTCAACAGGATCTGAGAATTTGAATATTTTTATATTTTCAAGATTTAAATCCGATTTTATTAAATATCCTGTTTTTTCAAAAGCATATAAATGATCATGATATAAATTCACTTTTGTAAAGATGGCAAAATCGAATTTTTTTTGCTTCAGTATTTTTAAATTATAATCAGTTTTAACAATATTTCCATTTTTTTCAAATATAAAAATTGCATGATCACTTACTACAATATCTTTAATATCAAAATCTTGATAAATAGTTCTTTTAGGATCAATTATCATTACTCTTTTTGCTGAAGCTGCTACAATTTGATTATTTTGAATACTTAGATGAATAATATTATTAAAAAAGTTTTCTGCAGAAACAACAATGTCTTTGACAATATTTAAGGTGTCTTTTGATAAAACTATGATTTTTCCATCTAAGGTAGGATAAATGATAACATTGTCTAAGAATATCGGATTTGCAACACGATTATCTTGGGCTGGTGCTGAAGTAAGAGTTTGGATAAATTTAATACCTAAAGAACGATTTGCTAAAACAATACTGTTATTGGCTAAAATAAGTGCTAAATCATCTCCATTTAACGCAATTCCCACAACAGTAGCGTCAAATTTATAAGAATAAGTTTCTTTATGAGCTTCATTATAAATTTTTAAATTTCCATTATTATCAGCCTCAATAAATTCTCCATCTTGATAAGCTAAGAGAATGTAATTTTTATTAAGTTTAAAATTATCAATTGTTTGAGTATTTTTTAAAATAATTTGATTATTGCTAAGTTTAGCAGAAAATAAATTCCAATCAACAATACTCCCTTTTAAATTACCATTATGATTTAATTTTCCATTTGTATAAGCTGGTTCAAAGTATTGCCTTTTTGTGCCGCAAGCGCAAATGAAAATTAAGGTAAATAAAATTATAAAAAAATGTTTCATTGTGAAATACCTTGATAATGTTTCAGATTTTTGGCAATTTGTTTAAGACTTGAGTTTTCATTAATTTGAGAAAGTAATACATCTGCTTGTCCAATTTTATTTTCTTCTAAAAGTTTGCAAGCTTCTAAAAGTTTATCATAATCTTTTAAAAATATCGATTTTTCTCCTAAAAATGCAAAAATGATATTTTGCAATAAGGGATTTAACTCAGAATTAGAGCTATAGTTTTGAGTTGATTTTTTAAATTTGTATTATTGTTATCTTTTTGGATTTCATTAATAAGAAATACAGCATAAAGATTTACATTTTTTTGTTTTAATTGATTTAAAAGATTTTCATCATTTGGATATTTTAATAATTGAGTGTAAATTCTATTGCTTTCTTTTTTGTTATATTCTTCGACTTCAGAAATTCCAAAATTAATTGCAAACCAGACAATAGCAATAATTGCAATCAGAAATATGTATATTTTGTATTTTTTTATTAATCTTTCACTTCTTATAAAATTTTCTATCATTTTTTCTTCAGTATTAAGATCTGTTTTAATAGATTTTAAATTATCTTTTAAGCTCAAATTTAATCCTTAAATTTTTATTTTATATTTTTTAAGTTCAGTATTATTGTAACATAAATTTATAAATTCTAAGATATTGTAAAATAATTAAAGCTTTTTTATGTTATAATTTTTATCATCGTTTAAAATTGAATCAAGGTTATAAAATGCAAATAAATGAAGAATTGCTTACTAAACTTGAAAAATTAAGTGCTTTAAAAATTGCAGAAGATAAAAGGGATAAGTTAGTACAAGAACTTGAAGAAATTGTTAATTTTGTTGAAAAGCTCAATGAGTTGGATTTGAGTTCTTCTGAAGTGACAGTAAGTACCATTAAAGGTGGCACTCCTTTAAGATTGGATCAAATAGAAAATAATGATATAATTAAAGATGTTTTAAATCATTCTCCAAAAAAAGATGAAAATTTTTTTGTTGTACCTAAGATTATAGAATGATTAACTTATTATTTAATGCTTACTTGTAGAATAATTTAAAGAATTAAATGAAAGTGAATGAGATATGAATTTTTATTGGTTTGATGCTTTTATTTTAGGTTTTACTTTACTGTTAGGTCTTAAGGGTATTATTAATGGTTTGATTAAAGAAGTATTTGGAATATTAGGAATTATTGGTGGTGTATTTGTTGCTTCAAAATATTCTTCATCAGCTTCTATTTTTATAGAAAATACTTTTTATAAAATTGAAAATCAAAGTTTAGCTAATTTTGCAGGCTTTTTAGCGATTTTAATTATTTTTTGGATTGTTTGTCTTTTGCTTGGAAATTTTCTTTCAAAATTAGTTAAGCTTAGCGGATTAGGTTTTTTAGATCGCATAGGTGGATTTGTTTTTGGTTGTGCAAAAATATTTTTTATTTTTTCTATTTTTATTTTTTGTATAGCAAGAATAGATTTTTTAAATGTTAAATTAAATTCTTTTGCTAAGGATAGTTACACTTTAGAATTACTTAAAGATACAGGTTCTTTTATTATGAATCAGCCTTTAGCTGAAGATAGTCTTAATAAAATCAAAAATACAACTAATAATCTCAACAGCTTTCAAGAGGAACAATAAATGTTGATTGAAAATGTAGAATACGATGTATTATTAGAAAGATTTAAAAAAATTTTAAGACAAGGTGGTCTTAAATACACAAAACAAAGAGAGATATTATTAAAAACATTATATCATAGTGATACACATCATACTCCAGAGAGTTTATATATGGAAATAAAACAAGTTGAACCAAATTTAAATGTTGGTATTGCTACTGTTTATAGAACTTTAAATTTACTTGAAGAAGCCGAAATGGTTACCTCCATCTCTTTTGGTTCAGCAGGAAAAAAATATGAATTAGCCAATAAACCACACCATGATCACATGATTTGTAAAAATTGTGGTAAAATTATTGAATTTGAAAATTCTATTATTGAAAGACAACAAGCTTTAATTGCTAAAGAATATAATTTTAAATTAACAGGACATTTAATGCAGCTTTATGGAATTTGCGATGATTGTAATCAAAAAATTAAGGTAAAAATCTAATGTTTGATAATATTTTAGAACAGCAAAGAATAGAAAAATCGAATGAATTTAAAAAGGCTGGTATAAACCCTTATCCGCATTTTCTAAAAAAGGAAATGTCTTTATTAGATTTTAAAACTAAATTTTCTTACGTACTTCAAAGCGAAACTAAACGAGATGAAAATAATTTTGGTATTGTTGCAGGACGTTTGAAACTTTTAAGAATAGCTGGAAAGTCTATTTTTGCAAACATAGAAGATGAAAATGCTAATTTACAAATTTATTTTAGCAAAGATAGTATCGGTGAAGAGCAATTTAATTTACTTAAAAAAAATCTTGAGGTAGGAGATATTGTTTTAACAAAAGGTTTCCCTTTTGTAACCAAAACAGGTGAATTCAGTCTTCATGCATGCGAAGTAAATCTTGCTGCTAAATCTATTGTTCCATTGCCTGAAAAATATCATGGGCTTACAGATATAGAGCAACGATATCGTAAGCGTTATGTTGATTTAATTATGAATTCAGATGTAAGAAAAGATTTTTTAATTCGTTCTAAAGTGGTAAGTTTAATCCGTCATTTTTTTGAAAATAAAGGTTTTTTAGAGGTGGAAACTCCTATGATGCATCCAATTGCAGGAGGTGCAAATGCTAAACCTTTTATTACATTTCATAACTCATTAGGCGTTGAAAGATTTTTAAGAATTGCGCCAGAACTTTATTTAAAAAGACTTATAGTAGGAGGTTTTGAGGCAGTTTTTGAAATCAATCGTTGTTTTAGAAATGAAGGTATGGATTTAACACATAATCCAGAATTTACAACGATAGAATTTTATTGGGCTTATCATAATTATAAGGATTTAATGGATCTTACAGAGGAGCTTTTTTCTTTACTTTTAGATCAATTAAATTTAGAAAAAATTATAGAATTTGATGGCTATAAAATTGACTTTTCAAAACCTTTTGAAAGAATTTCATACAAAGAAGCCCTTAAAAAATATGGTGGTTTAAATGATGAAATTATAGAAAATAAAGATAAAATTTTAATTCAATTAAAATCTGATGGTTTTGAAGCTAATGAAAAATTAGATTTAGGGCATTTGCAAGCAGAATTATTTGATAATTATGTAGAAAGCAAATTGATTAATCCTACTTTTATTACAGATTTTCCAATTTCTATTAGCCCGCTTTCTCGTCGCAGCGATAAAGATCCTAATATAGCTGAAAGATTTGAGTTATTTGTTTGCGGAAGAGAGTTGGCTAATGGTTTTAATGAGTTAAATGATCCTTTAGATCAATATGAAAGATTTTTAAAACAAATAGAGGCAAAAAATGCAGGCAATGAAGAAGCCTGTGAGATGGATGAGGATTTTGTTAATGCTTTAGGCTATGGTATGCCGCCTACAGCAGGACAAGGAATAGGTATTGATAGATTAGTTATGCTATTAACCAATAAAAAATCTATCCGAGATGTTATTTTATTTCCAGCTATGAGACCATTAAAATCAGAATTAAAGGAGGGTAAAGAATGAGTTTAGAGTGTTTTGATCAAGAAATTTTTGATTTGGTAAATCAAGAATTAAAGCGTCAATGCGAAGGTCTTGAGATGATAGCAAGTGAAAATTTCACTTTACCTGAGGTTATGGAGGTTATGGGAAGTATATTAACAAATAAATATGCTGAAGGATATCCAAATAAAAGATATTATGGTGGTTGTGAAGTTGTTGATGAAATAGAAAATTTAGCAATTGAGAGATGTAAAAAACTTTTTAAATGTAATTTTGCTAATGTCCAGCCTAATTCAGGTTCTCAAGCCAATCAAGGCGTTTATGCAGCTCTTTTAAATCCAGGCGATAAAATTTTAGGAATGGACTTAAGTCATGGTGGTCATTTAACTCATGGTGCAAAAGTAAGTTCTTCTGGAAAATTTTATGAAAGTTTCTTTTATGGCGTAGAACTTGATGGAAGAATTAATTATGAAAAAGTAAGAGAGATAGCTCATATAGTTAAGCCAAAATTGATCGTATGCGGTGCAAGTGCTTATGCTAGATTTATTGATTTTGCTAAATTTAGAGAAATTGCAGATGAGGTTGGAGCCTATCTTTTTGCAGATATAGCACATATTGCAGGACTTGTTGTTGCTGGAGAGCATCCTGATCCTTTTCCTCATGCTCATGTTGTAAGTTCTACGACTCATAAAACTTTAAGAGGTCCAAGGGGCGGTATTATTATGAGCAATGATGAAGAAATTGCTAAAAAAATTAACTCTGCAATATTTCCAGGAATTCAAGGCGGTCCTTTAATGCATGTGATTGCTGCTAAAGCTGTTGGTTTTAAATTTAACTTAAGCCAAGAGTGGAAAATTTATGCAAAACAAGTAAGAAGTAATGCTCAAGTTTTGGCTAAAATATTGATGGATAGAAGATATAAGCTTGTAAGTGATGGTACAGATAATCATCTTGTTTTAATGAGCTTTTTAGATCGTGAATTTAGTGGAAAGGATGCTGATATAGCTTTAGAAAATTCAGGTATAACAGCAAATAAAAATACAGTTCCAGGCGAGATTAGAAGTCCATTTATAACCAGTGGATTAAGGCTGGGAACTCCAGCACTTACTGCTAGAGGTTTTAAGGAAAAAGAGATGGAAATTGTTGCAAATTATATAGCAGATATTTTAGATGATATTAATAATACCAATCTACAAAAAGATATTAAATTAAAACTTGAAGAACTTGCGAAAAATTTTATAATTTATACAAAGGCTATGTTTTGATTTCACCTATGGATATGTCATTAATTAAGATAATTGGTAGTCATTATTATGTCATGAGGAATAGAATTGTCAATAAAATTACCCATCGCGGACGTTTATTTTTTGATAAATTTGAAAAGATTGATTCTCCTTTAAATTTAAGTATTATGAGGGAGCATGCGGCTAAAAAAATTATTGTTGCTCATGATTTGATTACTAAAGACAATAAAGTCGAAAATATTGTTTTTGACTATAATGGTTTTAATGCTGAAAGATTTTATCATCGAGCTCAATTGATTTTGCGTGAAGAAGGTTTTATAAATTTTACAGCCTATAAAACAAAAACTCCAGGGCATTTACATTTGTATATTCATAAAGGTCATACTTCATTAAACGAAGGTTATTCTTTAGCATCTAAACTTTCAATGATGTTTGCAAGCAAAATGCCTGTAGAGTGGAAAGTTTTCCCAAGTATGGATGTTCCAAGGGAATTTAATATTTTAGTTTTACCTTATGAGGTTTACCAAAAAGAACGTGGTAGTTCTTGGTCTAAACATATGTAAGAAAGGAAAAATATGGAAAACAATAAAAATGATTTTGATGATATTATTTTAGAAAAAAGCAACAAGAGTGAAAAGATAAAAAAAATTCTTTTAAGAGTAATTGCTTTAATTATTTTATTTTTAATCATTATGATTGTTATGAAATTAATCAATAGTGGAAGTGATAATAAAAATCCAACAGTTTTACCTAGTGAGCCTACAAGTGTCACTCAACAAGATAATAATACAGATAGTTCTTTTGAAAATATGCCTATTGCTACAGATAATTCTGCAGAAGATCAATTTGAAGCTCTAAGAAAACAAATTCAAGGCGATCAAAATGATAGCAGTTTAGAAACTAGTGCTTTAGATCAAAATCTTGATAATGCAAATTTTGCATCATCTAATCAAGACTCTATTCAAGATTTAAATTCTAACAATTTAGACGAGAAAAAACAAACTGTTTCAAATACTACAGTTAAAACCGAAGAAAAACCAAAAGAACAAGTAAAGGAGCAGGTTAAAGAACAACCTAAAAAAACTGCAACAAAAGATAATACAGTTAAAAAACAAGAACATACTGTAAAACAAAATCACCAACAAAGCACTAATGATTTATTTAAAAATGTAGATGCAAAACCTGTTAATCCGGATGGTTTGCCTTCTGGAATTTATGTGCAAATTTTCTCTGTGAACAATTTAGATCAAAAATCTAAAGAATTAGCAGCTGTTAGAAAAAAAGGTTATGAATATAAACTTTATAAAACAACAGTTGCAGGTAAAGAAATAACTAAAGTTTTAATTGGACCATTTAGTAAGTCAAATATTTCACAAGAGCTTGCTAAAATTAGAAAAGAAGTAGCTAAAGACGCATTTTCTTTTACCTTAAAATGAAATTCTTAGCCGTCATAGGCAATCCTATTATGCATTCTAAATCACCTAGAATGCATAATAATGCAATTAAATTTCTTGGATTAAAAGGAATTTATACCCGTTATTGTTTAAATAATGATTTATTTTTAAAAGAAGAATTATTAAAAATAGGTTTTGATGCTGTAAATATTACGGTTCCTTTTAAGGAAAAAGCTTGTAAAATTGCTGATTTTAAAGATGAAATTTCAACTCGCGTAGGTTCTGCTAATACTCTTTGTTTTAAAAATAATAAAATTTATGCTTACAATACAGATGGAATAGGTTTTTTACAATCTATTGAAGAATTTAAAGATATTAAAAAAGCTTTAATTTTAGGAGCGGGAGGAACAGCTCTTGCAATAGCTTATGTTTTAAAACAAAGAGGTGTAGATGTTTATATTGCTAATCGTAGTAGCAAAAGACTTCAATATTTTAATGCTTATAAGAATAGTCTTTATAAAGATTTACAAGATTTCAATTTTGATTTGATAATTAATTCCACCTCAGCAGGTTTGATGGATGAATATTTACCTTGTTCTAAAGAAATTTTACATCAACTTTTATCTAATGCTAAATTTGCCTTTGAAGTTATTTACAACAAAGAAACTCCTTTTTATAAACTTTGCAAAAAATATGATTTAAGAGTAAAAAATGGATTTGAAATGCTTTTATGGCAAGGAGTATTTGCTTTTGAATTATTTTTTGATCTTAAAAATCAAAGAGAAGAGATTAAAACAGCAATGTTGCAAGCTTTAAATTTTGATTGATTTTTTGAAAAATCCTATAAGAATTTTTCAAAAAATTTTTATTCAAAAATTATAACCCTATCTTGATTTTTATTAACGTTATTTTCTTTTTTTGCATTAGAATTATCGTTTGGAGTATTTTTAAAAGATTTCGATGGCTGAAAAGAATTTTCCTCAAAAGAAGAATTATTTTCAAAGCTATTAAATTTTTCAGGATTATTTGAAGGTTGTGCTGTATCTATAGCTTTTGGAAGATTATTATAGACTGTATTTAGAGTATTTTTATAAAAAGCTATAAAACTTCTATCAATTTCAAATGCTGGACGCTCTAAACCTTTGTTAAGTTGGGTTGGAACTGTAGATATGGTGGTTTTAAACATGTTGATTCCATCATCATTTTTTATAGGATAGGTAAGAGCGATTAAAGAATTTAATTTAGTATTGCTTGTTAAATCGGTTGAATTTTGGGAATTGTGAGCGTCAATAAAGCTTATTTTTCCTTGAAATTGAATTCCTAGATTAGATTTAACATAATCTCCACTTACAAAGCTATCTGATTTTTGTGGATTTTGTTCTTCTATATAAATACTTATTAAACTTTTAAGGGTATAGTCTGGATTTGAATTAACTATTTTATAACCTTTAAGTTTCGCTATAGTAGCCATTTGCTCTTCTAAATTTTCTTTTAAAAGTTCAATTTCTTTTTCTATGCGGATCTTAAGCACAGAATTCTCAAAATAATCAGAATAATTATTATTTTGTTCTATATTAATAGGCTCAAGAGCGATGGTAATGCCAGAATCTATAGACTCTGTTTTAATAGGAGTTTGAGGTTTAAAATTGGGCATTGAAACATTTACAAAGGTGCTACTAGTATTGCTGCAAGCGCTTAAAAATAAAAAAATAAAAATAAAAAAATATTTTTTCATGATTTATCCTTGTCAATGATTAAAATTATATAATTATAGCAAGTTAAAGTTTTTTTGCTATATTCTTAGAAAACAAAAATTTAGGAAAATATATGGAATTTTGGAGACATATTTATTCAAATTTTGATGTAGTTGCATTCAGTATTTTTGGCCTTAAAGTGCATTGGTATGGAATCATGTATGTAATAGCTTTGATTTTGGCTCTAACTTTAGCTAAATTTTTTTCAAAAAAAATGAATATGGGTATTAGTAATAAATGCTTAGATAGTTATTTTGTTTGGGTGGAAATTGGAGTTATTTTAGGTGCAAGACTCGGATATATTTTAATTTATGATAATCATACAATGTATTATATTGTTCATCCTTGGCAAATTTTTAATCCTTATGTTAATAATGAATTTGTAGGAATTCGTGGTATGAGTTATCACGGAGCTATTGTCGGTTTTTTAATAGCAACTTTTTTATTTTGCAAAAAATATAAAGAAAATCCTTGGAAATTTTTAGATTTAGTAGCTTTAAGCGTGCCTTTAGCTTATGTTTTTGGACGTATTGGAAATTTTTTAAATCAAGAACTTTTTGGTCGTATAACCAATGTACCTTGGGGAATTTATGTTGATGGAGTTTTAAGACATCCATCACAATTATACGAAGCTTTTTTGGAGGGTGTTGTTGTTTTTATTGCTGTTTATATAGCAAAGCTAAAACAAACTTTTTGCGGAGAGCTTATTATTGTTTATGCCTGTATGTATTCTTTAGCACGTTTTATTTGTGAATTTTTTAGAGAACCTGATTTTGGAATAGGTTTTGTACTTTGGGGAATGAGTATGGGACAAATTTTAAGTTTAATCATGCTCATTATTGCTTTGTTATTTTATGTTTGGATAAAATTTAAAAAAGTAAATATTTAATTTATATTAAAGATTATTGTAATATAATCAAAAGTTTTTATTTTTTTGTAAAGGAGTATAGATGAGCGGGCTTATCGAAGGTTATTTGGGTAAGAGCATTGAAGGCAAGAAAAGCAAAATGCCTGCAAAATTAGATTTTATCCAGAGTGCTTCAGGTCTTTTTTTAGGTCTTTTTATGTGGGCACACATGTTTTTTGTGTCTACGATTTTAGTAAGCGGGGATTTTTTTAATTCTGTTGTTCATTTTTTAGAATTAAAATTCGTTTATAATAATCCTATAATGAGTTATGTCACCTCTTTTTTAGCAACTTGTGTTTTGGTGGTATTTTTTGTCCATGCTTTATTAGCTATGAGAAAATTTCCTATTAATTATCGTCAATATCAAATTTTAAGAGTGCATACTAAAACTATGAAACATAGCGATACTTCACTTTGGTGGGTTCAGGCATTGACCGGATTTTTAATGTTTTTTTTGGGTTCTGCTCATCTTATTTTCGTTATCACAAATGCAGACAAAATTAGTGATGGTATGTCAGGAGATAGAGTAGTAAGCCATTTTATGTGGCTTTTTTATGCTGTGCTTTTAGTATGTGTAGAGCTTCATGGAAGTATAGGTCTTTATAGGCTTTGTGTTAAATGGGGTTGGTTTGAGGGAAAAAATGCGAAAGAAAGCAGAAAAAAACTTAAAGTAGCTAAATGGATTATAAGTATATTTTTCTTAGCTTTAGGTATTTTAAGTCTTTTAGCTTTTGTAAAAATTGGTTTAGCAAATTTAACTGTTAAACAATTTATGATGGAGCAATTTTTTAACAACTATAATGGAGCAAATTTATGAATATACAATATAGTGATGCTTTAGTAATAGGTGGAGGTTTAGCAGGTCTTAGGGCTGCAATTGAGGTTGCAAAAAGTGGTCAAAGTGTAACACTTTTGAGTATCTGTCCAGTAAAGCGTTCTCACTCTGCGGCTGTTCAAGGAGGAATGCAAGCAAGTCTTGGAAATGGCGCCAAAGGCGAAGGAGATAACGAAGATCTTCATTTTGCAGATACAGTTAAAGGAAGTGATTGGGGTTGCGATCAAGAAGTAGCAAGAATGTTTGCACAAACTGCACCAAAAGCTGTTAGAGAGCTTGCAGCTTGGGGTGTACCTTGGACTAGGGTAACAAAAGGGCCAAGAACTGTAGTTATTAATGCACAAAAAACAGTTATCGAAGAAAAAGAAGAGGCGCATGGTCTTATTAATGCACGTGATTTTGGTGGAACTAAAAAATGGAGAACTTGCTATATAGCTGATGCTACTGGACATTGTATGCTTTATGGTGTAGCTAATGAAGCTATTAAGCATCAAGTTAAGATTATTGATAGAATGGAAGCGGTAAGAATTATTCATGATAGTAAAAAATGCTTAGGCGTAATTGCAAGAGATTTAACAAATGGACAATTAATCGCTTATATTGCACGTGGAACTATGATAGCAACTGGCGGTTATGGAAGAATTTATAAACAAACTACTAATGCAGTTATTTGCGAAGGAACTGGTGCAGCTATAGCTCTTGAAACTGGACTTTGTAGACTTTCAAATATGGAGGCTGTACAATTTCACCCAACACCTATAGTTCCAAGTGGAATTTTGCTGACTGAAGGTTGTCGTGGAGATGGCGGAATTTTACGTGATGTAGATGGTTATCGTTTTATGCCTGATTATGAACCAGAAAAAAAAGAACTTGCAAGTCGGGATGTTGTTAGTCGTAGAATGATGGAGCATATTAGAAAAGGAAAAGGTGTTAAAAGTCCTTATGGGGATCATTTATGGCTTGATATTTCTATACTTGGTCGTGCTCATGTTGAAAAAAATCTTCGCGATGTTCAAGATATTTGTAAAACTTTTAATGGAATTGATCCGGCAGATGAAGGTCCTAAAGGCTGGGCTCCAGTTTTACCTATGCAGCATTACTCCATGGGTGGAATTAGGACTAAACCAACTGGTGAAAGTCAATGGTTAGATGGTCTTTTTGCTTGTGGTGAAGCAGCTTGTTGGGATATGCACGGATTTAATCGCTTAGGTGGAAATTCTTGTGCTGAAACTGTAGTTGCTGGAATGATTATAGGAGATTATTTTGCTCAATATTGTAAAAATAATGGAGAAGTTGTTGATACAAATATTGTAAAAGAATTCTTAAGTAAAGAATATCAATATCTTAAATCTTTAGTTGATAAAGAAGGTAGGTATAATGTTTTTGAAATCAAAAATAGAATGAAAGAAATAATGTGGGATAAGGTGGCTATTTTTAGAACTGGAGAAGGTCTTAAAGAAGCTGTAGATGAATTGGAAAAACTTTATAAAGATTCTCAAGATGTTAAAGTGCATTGTAAAGAACTTGATTGTGCTAATCCAGAACTTGAAGAAGCGTATAGGGTCCCTAGAATGTTAAAAATAGCACTTTGTGTTGCCTATGGAGCACTTTTAAGAACAGAAAGTCGTGGAGCACATTATAGAGAAGATTATCCAAAAAGAGATGATTTAAATTGGATGAAAAGAACAAATACTTATTGGGTTGAGGGTGAGACCTTGCCACGCGTAGAGTATGAAGAACTTGATATTATGAAAATGGAAATGCCACCAGCTTTTCGTGGGTATGGAGCAAAAGGCAATATCATTGAAAATCCTTTAAGTGAAAAACGTCAAGCTGAAGTGGATGCAATCCGTGAAAAAATGGAAGCAGAAGGTAAAAGCCGTTATGAAATTCAAGATGCTTTAATGCCTTATGAACTTCAAGCAAAATTTAAAAAACCAAATCAAAGAATAGGGGTGGATTATGAGTAGAAAATTAACTATAAAAGCATTTAAGTATAATCCTTTAAGTAAAATTTCAAAACCACATTTTGTGACTTATGAGCTTGAAGAAACTCCTTTTATGACTGTTTTTGTATGCTTGACTTTGATTCGCGAAAAGATGGATGCCAATCTTAGTTTTGATTTTGTTTGTCGTGCGGGAATTTGTGGATCTTGTGCCATGATGATTAATGGTGTTCCAAAACTTGCTTGTAAGACCTTAACAAAAGATTATGAAGATGGCGTTATCGAACTTATGCCTATGCCAGCATTTAGACATATTAAAGATTTAAGTGTGAATACTGGAGAATGGTTTGAAGATATGTGTAAACGTGTTGAAAGTTGGGTTCATAATGAAAAAGAAACTGATATTTCAGCATTAGAAGAGCGTATAGAGCCTGAAGTTGCAGATGAAACTTTTGAACTTGATCGTTGTATAGAATGCGGAATTTGTGTTGCTTCATGTGCAACTAAGCTTATGAGACCCAATTTTATAGGTGCTACAGGACTTTTAAGAACAGCAAGATATTTACAAGATCCACATGATCATAGAAGTATAGAAGATTTTTATGAATTAGTGGGTGATGATGATGGCGTTTTTGGATGTATGTCTTTACTCGCTTGTGAAGATAATTGTCCTAAAAATTTACCTTTACAAAGCAAAATTGCCTACATGAGAAGACAACTTGTTGCACAAAAAAATAAATAAATTCCTCCCCTTTTTTAAGGGGAGCATATGAAAGATTTACTTCAAAAAATTTGGAAAAATAAACTTCAATTTTTAGATTTCAATCTTAATTTTACTGATAAAAATATTTTAGATGTATCAGAGCTTGCTATTATTTTAAGCATTAATCAGGAAAATTATGAAAGATATTTTCTTTTAAATGAATTTAAAATTATTTTTGAAAAAATTAATTTAAGAGTGGATATTTTTGGTGCCCAAAAGGCTCAAATTTGTGCAATTAATCTTTTTAAATCAGGATTGGTTAAAAAACAAAAATTATTAGATGCTTTGCAAATTTTACAAAAAATTTCAAATAATTATGAAATTTTTAATTTCATTGAAAAAACGGAAATTAAAATTATAGATAAAAAAGAACTTTTTTTAAAAAATTGCAATCAATTAGATGTAATTGCCTTAGAGCTTTGTAAATTAAGTTTTGATGAGAATGCAAAAATAAGACTTCATAAAAAAATAGATAAATTCAAAAAATTAGATTTTAATATTGCTGTTACTGGAATTATGAATTCAGGAAAATCTAGTTTTTTAAATGCTCTTTTAAAGCAAGAATTTTTAGGAGTATCAAATATTCCAGAAACAGCCAATTTAACTGTTATAAGT
>X244_Common_House_Martin__coassemble_747_pt1 | contig 13377 bp, 17 predicted proteins | sample X244_Common_House_Martin__metabat2_high_PE_010 | metagenome-assembled genome bin X244_Common_House_Martin
AATAAGTGAATATATACTTAAAATTATTTAAGGAGAATATGTATGAATTTTAAAGCTGATGAAATCAGTTCTATTATAAAAGAAAAAATCGAAAATTTTGATTTAGACCTTGAAATTGAAGAAACTGGAAAAATTATTTCTATAGCAGATGGCGTTGCTAAAGCATATGGATTAAAAAATATTATGGCCGGTGAAATGGTTGAATTTGAAAACGGCGATAAAGGTATGGCTCTTAACCTTGAAGAAAGTAGTGTAGGTATTATTATACTTGGAAAAGGTGAAGGTTTAAAAGAAGGATCTTCTGTAAAACGCTTAAAAAAACTTCTTAAAGTTCCGGTAGGGAATGCTTTAGTTGGAAGAGTTGTTAATGCTCTAGGAGAACCAATTGATGCTAAAGGTCCTATTGATAGTAACGAATTTCGTTGTGTAGAAGAAAAAGCTAAAGGTATTATGGCGAGAAAAAGCGTCCATGAGCCTTTACAAACTGGAATTAAGGCAATAGATGCTCTAGTTCCAATTGGTCGTGGTCAAAGAGAACTTATTATTGGTGATAGACAAACAGGAAAAACGACTGTAGCTATTGATACTATTATAGCTCAAAAAGGACAAGATGTCATTTGTATTTATGTTGCTATTGGACAAAAACAAAGCACAGTAGCTCAAGTTGTGAAAAAACTTGAAGAACATGGGGCAATGGATTACACTATAGTTATTAATGCTGGTGCAAGTGATCCAGCATCTCTTCAATATATTGCACCTTATACTGGTGTTACCATGGGAGAATTTTTTAGAGACAATGCTAAACATGCTCTAATTGTTTATGATGATCTAAGCAAACATGCTATAGCTTACCGTGAAATGTCTTTAATTTTACGTCGTCCTCCTGGTCGTGAAGCTTATCCTGGTGATGTTTTTTATCTTCACTCAAGACTTTTAGAAAGAGCGAGTAAGTTAAGTGATGAATTAGGCGCAGGGTCACTTACTGCTTTACCAATTATAGAAACACAAGCTGGAGATGTTTCAGCTTATATTCCAACTAATGTTATTTCTATTACCGATGGACAAATCTTTTTAGAGACAGATTTATTTAACTCTGGAATTCGCCCTGCAATTAATGTTGGCTTATCTGTTTCTAGGGTTGGTGGAGCCGCTCAAATTAAAGCAACTAAGCAAGTATCTGGAACTTTAAGATTGGATCTTGCACAATATAGAGAACTCCAAGCTTTTGCTCAATTTGCTAGTGATCTTGATGAGGCAAGCAGAAAACAACTTGAACGTGGTCAAAGAATGGTAGAGCTTTTAAAACAACCTCCTTATGCACCAATTAGTATAGAAAAACAAATTGTTTTAATTTTTGCTGGCGCTAAAGGACATTTAGATAATATACCAGTTTCAAAAATTCAAGAATTTGAAACTGGAATTTATTCATTTATTGAGACAAAATATCCAGATGTTTTTGAACAAATTCGTTCCAAAAAAGCTTTAGATGCGGAATTAGAAGAAAAATTAACTAAAGTTATTAATGAGTTTAAATCAAATCAGCTATAAGGTCTTTTATGTCTAATTTAAAAGAAATTAAAAGAAAAATAAAAAGCGTTTATAATACACAAAAAACGACTAATGCTATGAAGCTTGTTTCTACAGCTAAATTAAAAAAAGCTGAAGAAGCAGCTAGAAAATCAAAAGTATATGCTGAAAAAATTGATGAAATGTTAAGTGAAATTTCATTTCAAATCAATAAAATTATCTATAATGAAGATGATTCAAGATTTGCCTTATTTCATAAAAGAAATACAATTCAAAATGTTGATTTAATTTTTATAACAGCAGATAAAGGGCTATGTGGCGGATTTAATATCAAAACTTTAAAAGCAGTTAATGATTTATTAAAAGATTATAAAGCAAAAAATATTAATGTTCGCCTAAAAGCTATAGGCAAAACAGGTGTTGAATATTTTAGCTTTCAAAGAATAGAATTATTTGAAAAATATATTGGATTAAGTTCTACGCCAAGCTATGAACAAGCTTGTTCAATTATTCATTCTTCTGTTAATGATTATATTAATAGAATTACAGATGAAGTTATTTTAATCCATAATGGATATAAAAATATGATCACCCAAGAATTGAAAGTTTCTCATCTCATTCCAGTAGAGCCTAAAAAAAATGAAGCGGAGCCGAGTTCTCTTTTAGAGCTTGAACCAGATAATGTTGGCTTATTAGAAGATTTAATAAAAACTTACTTAGAATATAATATATATTATGCATTAATCGATTCTTTAGCGGCTGAGCATAGTGCTAGAATGCAAGCTATGGATAATGCAACCAATAATGCAAAAACTAGAGTAAAACAGCTTAACCTTGCTTACAATAAAGCAAGACAAGAATCTATTACCACTGAACTTATAGAAATTATCAGTGGCGTTGAATCAATGAAATAGTAAATTTTTAAGGAGAGTATTAATAATGCAAGGATTTATTTCACAGATATTAGGTCCGGTTGTTGATGTAGATTTTGATAACTATTTACCTCAAATTAATGAAGCTATTGTCGTTAATTTTGAAAGCGAGGGAAAAAAACATAAACTCGTTTTAGAAGTAGCCGCACATTTAGGAGATAATAGAGTTAGAACCATCGCTATGGATATGACAGATGGTTTAGTTAGAGGAATGGAAGCTCAAGCTTTAGGAACTCCTATTAGTGTACCTGTTGGTGAAAAAGTTTTAGGAAGAATTTTCAATGTAACTGGTGATTTAATAGATGAAGGTGAAGAAATCACCTTTGATAAAAAATGGGCAATCCATAGAGATCCACCAGCTTTTGAAGATCAAAGCACTAAAAGTGAAATTTTTGAAACTGGAATTAAAGTTGTCGATTTATTGGCACCTTATGCAAAAGGTGGAAAAGTAGGACTTTTTGGTGGAGCTGGTGTTGGAAAAACTGTTATTATTATGGAACTTATCCACAATGTTGCTTTTAAACATAGCGGATATTCAGTTTTTGCCGGCGTTGGCGAAAGAACTCGCGAAGGAAATGATCTTTATAATGAAATGAAAGAAAGTAACGTTTTAGATAAAGTTGCTTTATGTTATGGACAAATGAATGAACCACCAGGTGCAAGAAATCGTATCGCTTTAACAGGCCTTACAATGGCAGAATATTTTAGAGATGAAATGGGACTTGATGTGTTAATGTTTATTGACAATATCTTTAGATTTTCTCAATCAGGTTCCGAAATGTCAGCTCTTTTAGGAAGAATTCCTTCAGCTGTTGGTTATCAACCAACTTTGGCAAGCGAAATGGGTAAATTTCAAGAAAGAATTACTTCGACTAAAAAAGGCTCTATCACTTCAGTGCAAGCTGTATATGTTCCAGCCGATGATTTAACCGATCCAGCTCCTGCTACTGTTTTTGCTCATTTGGATGCAACAACTGTTTTAAATAGAGCTATCGCTGAAAAAGGAATTTATCCAGCAGTTGATCCATTAGACTCTACATCAAGAATGCTTGATCCAAATATTATCGGAGAAAAACATTATAAAGTAGCGCGCGGAGTACAATCTGTTCTTCAAAAATATAAAGATTTACAAGATATTATTGCTATTTTAGGTATGGATGAACTTAGTGAAGAAGATAAACTTATAGTTGAAAGAGCGAGAAAAATAGAAAAATTCTTATCTCAGCCATTCTTTGTTGCTGAAGTTTTTACTGGAAGCCCAGGAAAATATATCTCTCTTGAAGAAACCATAACCGGTTTTGAAGGAATCTTAGAAGGCAAATATGATCATTTGCCAGAAAATGCTTTCTATATGGTTGGAAATATTGAAGAAGCGATTGCAAAGGCTGATAAAATCAAAGGTTAATAATGGATAATTTATTTAAAATTGAAATTATCACACCTATGGGTGTAATTTATGAAGGCGATATAAAATCAGTCACTTTACCAGGAAGCGAAGGAGAATTTGGCGTGTTAAAAAATCACGCGGCTTTAGTTTCTTCATTAAAATCAGGTATTATTGATATAGAAAAAAATGATTCTAGCCATGAATTAATCGCAATTGATGCAGGACATGTTAAAGTAGATGAAGATAAAACTAGCGTTTTAGCAAAAGGAGCGGTTTGGATTTCGGGATCTGATGAAAGCGAAATACAAAAAAATCTTGCTAAGGCTAAAGAATTGATCAAATCAATGAGTTCAGATAATATTGCCCTAGCTGCCACTTTTTCTAAAATAGACAATATAAAAGGTTAATAAATGAATTTTGAAGCAATATTTAATTTTTTTGGTAATTCAAGCATAATTACCTATGTAGTTCTTATTTGGCTTTCATTGTATTTCATCCTCTCTTTTTCTATTTTTTTTTCAAGAATGAGCTATATAGCAGCTTGGAAAAATAAAGAAAAAGAAAGTTTAGAAACTTTACTTTTAGGGGAAAAGGATTTGAGTCGAACCGATTCTATTTTAAGAAAATGCACAGACACAAGCCTTAATCATTTAGAAATTTATAAAAATTTAGCTACTCGACGTGCTTCAGGTGGTTTAACTTGGCTTAGCATTATTGCTTCAACCTCTCCTTTTATAGGTCTTTTTGGAACAGTTATTTCTATATTAGAGACCTTTGGAGGTCTTGGAAGTCAAAACTCTTTAAGTATTATTGCGCCACAAATTAGCGAAGCTTTAGTTGCAACTGGCTGTGGAATTTTGGTTGCTATTCCTGCTTATACTTTCCATCTTGTTATTAAAGCTAGAGCTTTTGAACTTTTAAGCATTATTGATAGCGAAATTAAAGTTTTATCCAATCATAACTAAGGCTTTACAATGCTATTTGAAGAACATAAACCAGAACTTAATATTACACCTTTAGTAGATATTATGCTTGTTTTGCTTGCCATATTAATGGTCACAGCTCCAAGCATCACTTATGAAGAAAAAATAAATCTCCCTCAAGGAAGTCAAAAATCCACAAGTGCTCCAACTGTAAAAAGCTTGATCGTAAGTATTAATTCTAAAAAAGAAATTTTCTTAAATCAAGAAAAATATAATTTTGTAAGTTTTGCTGATAATTTAGCACAAAAAAAATCACAATTTAATACCGATGAACCTGTTTTTATCAGAGCTGATAAAAATTTAAAATATGATGATGTTATTTATGTTTTAAGAAGTATTAAAAATTTAGGTTTTACCAAAGTTGCATTACAAACAGAATAAAAATATGAAAAAATATGGTTTAAGCAATCTAAATTCTTTTTTATTGGCTTTAGTAGTTTATTTAATTGTTATTGCCTTTGTTTTTTTTAGGCTTGTAACCCAAGTTGCTCCAGCTATACAATATACAGATTTAAAAGATAGTTTTATTGATATTGAACTTTCAGAGCCTTCTAAACAAATTTCTACTAAACCAAATACATCAAAAAATTTACAAAAGCCAAATGATCAAGTTGATATCAATAAACTTTTCGCACAAACAACAAATCAAAGTGTTAAAACCGAAGATATTGATCAACAAGCAAATAATTTCAATGAACTTTTTGGCAATATAAAAGAAATGCAGGATGCAAAAACAACAAAAATACAGGCAAATGCTCAATCAAAAAGCTCAACAACTCCAAAACCTCAAGCTTCAGAGCTTATTAAAAAACTCAATGATAGTCTAATCGAAGAAGAAAATCTCACTCAAGGCGAAAGTACTGAAACTCAAAAAATGGGTGTCTATGATGAATTTCTAGGTAAAGTTGTACGTGTCATTACTCAAAGATGGAAACAGTACTATCCTAACAACAAAGAAATCAGTGTAAGGGTAAAAATATTTATTGATGAAAATGGAAAATTTGGTTATACTTCAGTGGAAAAAAGTGGTGATTCTTTATATGATGCTAAAGTAGCAGAATTTTTAGAAAGTCAAAAAGGAAAATTCATAACTTATCCACCTCAAAATAAAAGTATAAGTATAATTATGAATTTAAAAGATGAAATAAAAAATCAACAATAATTTAGGAGAAAAAATGAAAAAATTTTTTACTGTTTTTTTGCTCTTTGTGAGTGTTCTTTGGGCTGAAGATCCAACAATTACGGTCGTTAATTCAGGTGTAGTTTTACCAAAAATTATCGTTAAAGATAATTCTAATATAAATGATGCTGCTTTAAAACGCAGTTTTTATAATATAATTGTCAATGATTTAAAAGTAAGTTCAAATTTTGATGTTGTAAGCGATGCTACTGAAAAAAATAATTATGTTTTTGAATATACTCTAAGCCAAAATGGAAATAGCTTAAATTTAAATGTTAAAATTAAAGCTGGAGGAATTGAAAAATCAAATCAAACTTATACATTAAATAGTATTGATCAATATCCTTTTTTAGCACATAAAAGTATCAAAGCTTCTGTTAGTGCTTTAGGTCTACCTCCGATTGATTGGATGGATCATAAAATTTTAATAGCCAGAAATTCAAGCTCTAAAAGAAGTCAAATTATCATAGCTGATTATACTCTAACATATCAAAAAGTTATTATTGATGGCGGTTTAAATTTATTCCCAAAATGGGGCAATAAAGAGCAAACTATATTTTATTACACAGCTTATGATAACAATATGCCTACACTTTATCGTTATAATTTAAATTCTAATAAAGCCAATAAAATTTTATCAAGTGGTGGTATGGTTGTAGCTAGTGATGTAAGCTCAGATGGCAATAAGCTTCTTATCACTATGGCTCCAAAAGATCAACCTGATATTTATCTATATGACCTAAGCAGTAAAAAATTAACGCAACTTACTAATTATTCTGGCATTGATGTTAATGGTAATTTTATAGGAAATAATGATGACAAAATGGTCTTTGTCAGTGATCGTTTAGGCTATCCAAATATTTTCTTAAAAAATTTAGATGGCTCTAGTGGTGCCGAACAAGCTGTTTTTCACGGAAAAAATAACTCAGCAGTTTCCACTTATAAAGATTTTTTAGTATATTCTAGCAGGGAAGCTAATCAATATGGAGTTTTTAATATCTATTTAACATCAATTAATGGTAACGATGTAAGACAACTTACAGCCAATGGAAAAAATTTATTTCCAAGATTTTCTAGTGATGGTGGTAGTATAGTTTTTATTAAGTATCTTGGTGCACAAAGTGCTTTAGGTGTTATAAGAGTAAATGCAAATAAAACTTTTTACTTTCCTTTAAAGCTTGGAAAAATTCAATCTATTGATTGGTAAAATTAGTATTATGAGTTGCAATTAATAAAAAATTTAGATATAATACCTTTAAATCTATTCATATTGGAAAGGTCGGAAATGAAAAAAATTATTTTTAGTTCGATTGCCGCGTTTGCAGTGATCATTAGTGGATGTAGCACAAAAAGTACTAGCATAAGTAGTGATACTAGTGTAGATTCTAACAAAGGTTCAAGTGGAAGAGATAATTGGGATATTGATTCAAGAATTTCTCAACTTAATGATACTTTAAACAAAGTATATTTTGATTTTGATAAATTTAATATTCGTCCAGATATGCAAAATGTTATCAATAATAATGCAAATATCTTCAATACTGAAGTAAGTGGAGCTAATATCACAGTTGAGGGTAATTGTGATGAATGGGGAACTGATGAATATAACCAAGCTTTAGGTTTAAAAAGAGCAAAAGCTGTTAAAGAAGCTTTAGTAGCTCAAGGGGTAAATTCAGATAGAATTTCTATTAAAAGTTATGGTGAAACAAATCCAGTTTGTACAGAAAAAACAAAAGCTTGCGATGCGCAAAATAGACGTGCCGAATTTAAACTTTCAAAATAATCTATGAAAAAAATACTTTTAGTAGCTCTTTTTACTGGAGCTACTTTACTTCATGCTGAAAACTCGGCTTTTGGAGCAGGAGATATAACAAGTAATAATGCATATGGTTTAAGCTCGAGCGAAAGATTACTCAAAGAAAAACTTGATTCTTTAAGCAATAACAATTCTCAAATAAATGCAAGAATTGATGAAATTCAAGAAAGAATTGAAGGTTTGCAAAGTACCTTAGAGGGTATTAATTCTCAATATGCAAAATCTAATTCTAGATTAACTCAGTTAGAATCAAAAAATGATAGTTTAGAAAATAACCTAACTGTAGAAATTCAAAATTTAAAAAAATATGTTGAAGAAAGCAGAAAAATCCAAGAAGCCAATAATAAACAATTTAAAAAAATTTTAACAGAACTTAGTTCTTTAGTAGATTCTATTAATGCAAATTATGTATCCAAGGAAGAACTTAAAGATATAAATTTGAGCATAAACAATATTTCATCAAACACTTCACATAACCATACTGATGATAATTTTAATGAAAAAAAAGACAATCATGCTACAAATAATATAGAAATTCAAGATGTGAATAAAACTATAGATGATTCATGGAAAAAGAAAAAAAACAATGAAATTTTAGACTTAGCAATACAAGATCTCCATAAAGATTTATATGAAGAATGTAGAACCAAATTAAATTATCTTATAGCACAAAAATATAAACCAGCAAGATCAAATTTTTGGCTAGGAGAGATAGAGTATAAACAAAAAAATTACAATGATGCTATTGTTTTTTACAAAAAAAGCTCTGCTATCAGTTCCAAAGGGGATTATTTTCCAAAGCTTTTATATCATACTGCAATTTCATTGGATAAAATAGGCAATACAAAAGCAGCTAATGGATTTTATAAAGCTTTAAAGAAAAATTATCCAAATACACCCGAAGCAAAAGCTTCACCAAATAGAAAATAAAAAAGGAAAAAAATGTCAATAGAAAAAAATAATGTCGTTTCAATGTTTTACGAACTTAAAGATGCAAATACTCAAGAAGTTTTAGAATCTAATTTATATGCTCAACCCATTTCTTTTATAGTTGGAAAAGGACAAATTTTAGAAAGCTTAGAAGAAGAAATTATGAAGCTTAATTGTCCAAGCAATAGTGATGTTTTAATTAAAAAAGAAAAAGGTTTAGGTGAATATGATGCTAATGCTATCCAAACATTACCTAAAGAACAATTTGCAGGAATTGACTTAAAAATAGGTATGGAGCTTTTTGGTGAAGGTGAGAATGGCGAAACCGTTCGCGTAACCGTTAAAGAAATCAATGAAAATGATGTTGTTGTTGATTATAATCATCCTTATGCCGGAAGAGATTTGCTTTTTTCGCTTAATATTGTTGATGTTAGACCAGCTAGCGAAGATGAAATTTTAACAGGAATTATTGCGGGAAGCCATAGTTGTGGTTGTAGTGGAGGACATCACGATCATCATCATCATCATGGTGGCGGAGGTTGCTGCGGTGGCGGAGGTTGCGGTTGTCACTAATAAATATTGCTTATATATTTCCAGGACAAGGATCTCAAGTTACTGGAATGGGAAAAAGCTTTTATGAAAATTCTAAAAACGCAAAAGAACTTCTTAAAAGTGCAAGTGATTTTTGCAAGATTGATTTTAAGCATTTACTTTTTGAAGAAAATGAACAGTTAAATAAAAGCGAATATACCCAACCTGCTATTGTGTTAAATTCTTTAATGGCCTATACAGCTTTAATAGAACAAAAATCAGATCTAAAGGCTATATTCTCATTAGGACATTCTTTAGGAGAATTTTCGGCTTTGGCAGTTAATGGAGCTTTGGAATTTTTACAAACCCTTGTTTTAGTCAATAAAAGAGGATTGTTTATGCAAGAAGATTGTTCTAAACTTGAAGCAGGAATGATGGTTGTTTTAGGGCTAGAAGATCAAATTGTAGAGAATATTTGCAAAAAAGCTCAAGGAGAAAGCAAAAAAATATTTGCAGCAAACTATAATTGTGATGGTCAAATTGTTGTAGCAGGTTTAAAATCTGATCTTATAAATTATGAAAATGAATTTAAATAAGCTGGAGCAAAAAGAGTAATGCTTTTAAATATGAGTGTTGCAAGTCATTGCCCTTTATTAGAAAATGCTTCATTAAAACTTTGCATAGAGCTTGAAAAAATACTCAAACCAAATTTTAAAGCTGTAGTTTCAAATGCAAATGCTAAAATTTATACCGATAAAGAACAAGCATTAAAATTACTTAAATCTCAACTTATTTCTCCTGTTCTTTATAAGCAAAGTATTAAAAATTATGAAAGTGAAATTGATTGCTTTGTAGAATTTGGTTCAAATATCCTTAAAGGCTTAAATAAAAAAATAAGCCCAAAAGAAACTTATTCTTTAACTAATTTTAGCGATATTGATGAATTTTTAAAGGTCATAAAATGAAAATAGCAATTTTAGGTGCAATGCCAGAAGAAATAACTCCTTTACTTGAGATTTTAAAAGAATATAAAAGTATTAAATATGCAAATAATACTTATTATTTAGCAAATTATAAAAATCATGAACTTATCTTAGCTTATTCTAAAATAGGAAAAGTCAATTCAACCCTAAGTGCAAGCATAATGATCGAAAAATTTGGAGCCGAAATTTTACTTTTTACAGGTGTAGCAGGTGCTTTTAATCCAGAATTAGAAATAGGTGATTTGCTCTATGCTACACAATTAGCTCAATACGATCTTGATATAACAGCTTTTGGGCATCCACTTGGTTTTGTTCCTGGAAATGATATTTTTATAAAAACAGATGAGAAATTAAATAATCTTGCTTTAGAAGTTGCCAAAGAATTAAATATTAAACTAAAATCAGGAATCATTGCAACTGGAGATGAATTTATCTGTGATGAAGCAAAAAAAGCAAAAATAAGAGAAATTTTTAAAGCTGATGCTTGTGAAATGGAAGGTGCAAGTGTTGCTTTGGTTTGCGATGCTTTAAAAATACCTTGTTTTATTTTAAGAGCTATGAGCGACAAAGCTGGAGAAAAAGCTGAATTTGATTTTGATGAATTTGTAATTAACTCTGCAAAAATTTCAGCTAATTTTGTTCTTAAAATGTGCGAGAAATTATGATAAACCTCAGCAAAAAGCTTATAAGACAAGTTGCTCAAGCAAATGCTAAATTTGGACTTATTAAGGATGGAGACCGTGTTCTTTTAGGCTTAAGTGGTGGCAAGGATTCTTTAGCTTTAGCACATCTTTTAAATCGTATGCAAGCTCATGCTCCTTTTAAATTTGAGCTCGAAGCTGTCACTTTAAGTTATGGTATGGGAGAAGATTATTCTCAATTGCATGCTCATTGTCAAGAACATGGAATTAAACATAATATTCTTGATTCTAATATCTATGAAGTATCAGGCGATACCATAAGAGAAAATTCTAGTTTCTGCAGCTATTTTTCAAGAATGCGTCGTGGAGCTTTATATACTTATGCTCTTAAAAAAGGTTTTAATAAGCTTGCTATTGCTCATCATTTAGATGATGCGGTAGAAAGTTTTTTTATGAATTTTATTTACAATGGATCATTAAGAACGCTAGCTCCAATCTATAAAAGCAAACGTGGCATAACAGTAATACGTCCTTTAATTTTTGTTAGAGAAAGGCAACTTAGAGATAATGCCATACAAAATGAACTTCAAGTCATAGGAAATGAGTTTTGTCCAGGTATGAAACTTAGTGAAAAAAATATAAAATTTCCACATGCAAGAGAGGAATCCAAACAACTATTAGCTAGCCTAGAAAAAGAGCATCCTAAACTTTTTACTAGTTTAAAAACTGCTTTTTCTAATTTACACATGGAAACCTTTTGGATTAATCAAAATTAAAAGTTATGGAAAAAGCTTTTGTTATTGTTGATTATCAAAATGATTTTATCAATGGAAGCTTAGGTTTTAAAAAAGCTTTAGAAATTAAACAAAATATTCTTAATCACTTAAATCAAATTGACTTTAACACTACACATCTTCTTATTACTTGTGATACACATGATCAAGATTATTTAAAAAGCAAAGAAGGATTAAATCTTCCTATAAAACATTGCATTAAAGGAACTTTTGGTTGGAAAATGCCTAGTGAATTTGATCCTTTTTTGCAAAAAGCCCATAAAATTTTTTATAAAAATACTTTTGGTAGTTTAGATTTTGCCAATTTCATCAATCAAAATTCATATAAAGAAATTTATTTTTGCGGTCTTGTTTCACATATTTGCGTATTTTTTAATATTATTTTGGCTTTTAGCGCAAATCCTGATTCTAAAATTATCCTATATCAAAATTCTACTGCTAGTTTTGATGATAATTTAGAATATTCAGCTTTTTCTTTGCTTAAAGCTTATGGAGTTAAAATAATAAGTTAAATTTCTTATAAATTGCTATGCAGGGTTTTATACTTCATACTCAAAAGGTAAAAGATGAGGATTTGATCGTTTCTATCTTAAGTCCAAAAAGATTTATAAAAACTTATCGTTTTTATGGAGTAAGGCATTCTAGTATTTTAAATGGATATAAAATTGATTTTTCCTTAGATGAGCATCCAAACTTTCTTCCAAGACTTAAAGATGTATTACATTTAAATTTTTCTTGGATTATGCATAGAGAAAAAATGTTTATTTGGCAAGAATTTATTCGTCTTTTATTTAATCATTTAAAAGATACGGAAGTGATTGAAGAATTTTATTTTTTACTTTTAGAAGAATGTGTTAGACGATTTGAAAAACAAAATCCTAAAAGAGTTATAGTGGATGCTTATCTTAAAATTTTAGAATTTGAAGGTAGATTATTTCGAGATTTTATTTGTTTTTCTTGTGAAGAAAAAATTCAAAATCAAATCACTCTTATAAGAGCTTTTTTACCTTCACATAATCACTGTGCTTTAGGATATGAATTTGAAGAAAAAAAAATTAAATATTTTTATGAAAATCAAAATTCTCGAATTTTTAATGATGAAGAAATTCAAAATTTATACAATTTAATCAAGGAAGGTCTATGATACTTAGCGATGAAAAATATGAATTTTTGGAAAAAATAGCCAATTTTTTAAGTCCGAAAGATATTGAACTTATTTTTGTTAATAATAAAGAAATGCAAGAAATTAATTTAAATCAAAGAAATCAAAATAAGACAACTGATGTCTTATCTTTTCCACTTGAAAATATAGATGAAAATATTCCTTTAGGCTCTATAGTCATCAACACAGAATTAGCCCAAGAAAAAGCGAAAGAATTTGGCCATAGCTATGAAGAGGAATTAAGCTTGTTATTTATTCATGCTATGCTTCATTTATTAGGCTTTGATCATGAAAAAGATAATGGAGAAATGCGAAAAAAAGAAGAAGAACTTATAAAATACTTCAAATTACCTACAAGTTTAATTGTTAGAACCATAAGTTAAAAATTTATTTTTAACTTTAAATATTTTATTAATTTAAAATTTAAATATAAGATTCTTAAGATATAATTTATTTTTAAATTCTAAAAAGGACAAATATGTTTTATGTAAAACTTTTTATACCTTTTGTG
>X244_Common_House_Martin__coassemble_754_pt1 | contig 13132 bp, 12 predicted proteins | sample X244_Common_House_Martin__metabat2_high_PE_010 | metagenome-assembled genome bin X244_Common_House_Martin
CTATTATCAAATCAGTTGGCCTTAATCCAAAAAATTTTTTAGTACAAATTTTATTGATTTTCAAAGAGTCTAAATTTTCATGCTTATAGCCTTGTATGCAAGCAATTAAAATATTATTTTCAAGAGTAAAACAAAAACTTGCTTGTAAAATGACTCGAGTATTAAATTTAAGTTTAATAGCCCAAAAACCTTCTTCACAAACGTGATAATTTTGATCAAGATCAATTTCAAAAGTATTTTCTTCGTCTTTAAGGATAAAAATATTTTTTCTTTCTGGAAAAAAAGTAAATGTTTTTAACCCTTTATCAACATCATAAAGTAAGGTTTTAACTCTATCATTAGCACTAAAACTTTTATCGCAAAATCTTCTAATAACATTATAGCAAGCATAAGGTTTTTCTTGAAAAAAATATTTTAAGTGATTATTTTTTTCTTTATTGAGTGTTTTAATGAAAAAATTCACTTGAGAAAAATATAAGATTTTTCTAGCCCAAAAGCGCGAATAACGCCAAAAAATAATACTTTTTTTTGGATCTGAAAAATTGGGTGTAGGATAGGTAAAATTTTGATTCATTGTAAAGCTCTTAAAATATCATTAAAAGTAGCAAAAAGCATCAAGCTTAAAAGTATAGCCATTCCTCCATAACTTAGGTATTCAAAGGTTTTTTGGGACACTTTGCGTCTAAAAATAATTTCATAAATATTAAACAATATATGTCCTCCATCAAGCATAGGAATAGGTAAAAGATTTAAAATTCCTAGATTGATTGAAATTAAAGCAGTTATAAGTAAAAGGATTGTAAAACTTGTTTGTGCTGCTTTTGAAGTGATATTTGCCATTGTAATAATGCCACCTAAGTTTTTAGCTTCTACTTCTCCAGTAATAAGTTTTATTATGCCTTTAATAATGAGCGTTGAAGCTTTAATGCTTTCGTCTAAAGCATAATTTAGACTTTGCAATCCTGTGTGAAAAACTAATATATCAGTGCCTTTTGGGCTAACTCCAAGTTGTGCCTTTGAAATCAATTGACCAAAATCATTATATCCTTGTCCTATTTTTGGGGTAAGATTGAAATTGATTTTTTCCCCATTTCTATCAACTACAATATTTAGAGGTTGTAAATTTAGATGTTTTGAAATTTCATCAAAGCTTTGAATTTTGATTCCATTGATAGATAAAATTATATCATCAGGTTTCATTCCAGCTATTTGTGCTGCAGAGTTTGGAGCAATAGTACCTATTTGTGCTGATAATTTTTGTATTCCTAAATTTCCTATAACAATATAAAGTATAAAAGCTAAAAAGAGATTAAAAAAAGGTCCAGCAAGTAAAATATAAATTTTCTTCAAAGGATGTAAAATACTATAACTATCAGGATCTAAATTTTTAAAACCTGGACGCATATCATCTTGTCCTTTAAGTTTTACATAACCTCCTAAAGGCAGAGTGCTTAAGCGATAGATGGTATTTTTAAAGTTGAATTCTAAAAGACTTTTTCCAAAACCAATACTAAAAATTTCTACCTTAACACCTAAAGATTTTCCCGCTAAAAAATGACCTAGCTCGTGAAAAAAAATTAAAAAAGAAATAACCAAAATTGTTGCTAAAAATTCAATAGAATAAAATTTAAATCCAAGTATAAGTATTAAAATTAAAAAAAATAAAGATTTCATTGTAATTTTCCTTTGTTTTGTTTCATGTAACTTAAAACATATTCAAAACCAGAGTAAAGTGTTAAAATAAAGGCAATATAAAGCAAAATTTGTCCTCCTGCCCATTGCATTGTTAAAAAACCTATAGCTATCATTTGAAAAGTTGTTTTTAGCTTTCCAGCAAATGAGGCATTAACATTTAAATTTTCACTAACCATAACTACGCGAAAGCCTGTGATAAAAAATTCACGAACGAGTATAAGATAAATAATCCATTCGTTTGCTCTTCCTATCATTAATAAACCTAAAAAAGCTGCTAAAATAAGCATTTTGTCAGCCAAAGGATCTAAGATACCTCCTAGTTTTGTTGTTTGATTCCAAGTTCTTGCAATATAACCATCGAAAAAATCACTTATTGCTGCTAAAGAAAATGTTAAAGCAGCAAAATAATTAATCCAGCTTTGATCAACTTCTTTAGAAGAATGAGTAAGCAAGAAAAAAAATAAAGGAGCTAACATAATTCTTAAAAATGCTAAAATATTTGGCAAATTCATATAAAACCTTAAATTCTGTGAAATTTAAAAAATTATATAAAATTTTGGCAAAGTAACGGTAAAAATAGAATTGTATTCTATTTTTATTTTAGCTTTAATTATAAAAATTGAACTACTTCATCAAAATCAAAGCGATTCTTTTGTGGCAAACTTTTATCATTAGAGTAGCCTAGAGCTACGATAAGAGTTGCTATTTCTTTTTGAGTATTGAGATTGAGGTAGGATTCAAGTTTAATTTTATCAAAACCTCCTATTGGGCAAGTAGCTATATTTAAAGCAGTAGCGCTATAAAGTATACTTGCTAAAGCAATATGGGCTTGTTCTCTAGCATAAGCAATTTTTTGCTCATGATTTAAAGAATTTAAAAAAAGTATATAGGTATCTAAACGCTTTTGAATTTCTTTTTCACTCATATCTCTTTTTCTTAATTTTTCTTCAAAGTAATCTAAAAAATCAAGTCTTGATAAAATAATAATTAAAGCAGAACAATTTTTAACATGAGGTTGATGATTGCAAATCTCTGATAATTCTTCTTTTTTCTTTTCATCTTGCACAACTACAAATTTCCAAGGTTCTAAACCTAAAGAACTGGGGCTTAATCTAGCAATTTCTAATATATTTCTTAGATCTTGTGGATTTAATTTTTCATTTTTAAAATTTCTACAAGAATATCTAAATTTAAAAAGATCTAATTTATCCATTTTATTTTTCCTTATAAAATTCAACAACTTCATCAAATTTTAAACGTTTGGTTGTATGTTTTGGTTCTTGTGCTTTATATCCAAGGGCTAATACAACAGCTGTTTCAAAAGGATATTTTAATTTTAGAAATTGATCTATTTTTTCTTTGTCAAAACCTCCTATCATGCAAGAATCGATCCCTAGACTTATAGCAGCTAAAGACATTTGCATCATTGCAAGATAACATTGAAGTTGAGCGTAATGATAAAGTTGCTTATCATCCATCATATTGGTTTTTTGAGTATAAATTTGTAAAATTTTTTGAAATTTTTCTTCATCAGAATCAGCAAAACGATGCACTTGTTTTTGAGCAAATGCATCCTTACTTTGCAAATCTTTTCTTGCTAATATAACTATATTATGACTTGCAGTGGCAACATTTTGTTGATTAAGACATAATTTAGAAAGATTTAAATTATCCTCTTGCTTTTCAAAAACAATAAATTTCCAAGGTTCAAAACCATAAGAGCTAGGAGCTAAAATCCCACTTTCTAAAATAAAATTTAAATCATTTGTATTGATTTTTTTATCGCTAAATAATTTACAAGCGTGACGTTTTGAGATAAGATCTTTAAAATTCATAATTAATTCCTTAATGTAATTTAAGCTAAACTAATTATAAGTCATAAAAGTTTAATCATTTATAAAATTAAAATTCAAAAATTTCTGGTTTGAGTTTTAATAATAAACAAAAAGTTGCCATCATAGCTTGTTTTTGCATCAATTCTCTATCTCCGTCTAAATGAAGAATTTCTTGAACAAAAGTTCCATCTTTAAACATTGCCCCTATATATACAGTACCTGATTTTATTAAGCCTTCATCATTTCTTCCAGTTACTCCGCTAATAGCTAAGGCAAAATCAGGTTTTGCTGTTTTAAAAATTCCTTTTAGCATAAAATATATACAGCGTTCGCTATATTCTCTTCCATTTTGCAAATTTTCTTCAGCAATACCTAGCCACTCATGTTTTAAGCGATTAGAATAGCTTACAATTGATCCTTCAAAAATCTGACTCGCTCCATCGAATTTGGTCAGCGTACTTGCACAAAGTCCACTCGTGCAACTTTCAGCAAAAGAAATTTTTATTTTTTTTTCTAAAAGCTTTGAAATAATAAATTCTAAAGGATTTTTCCCTAAAAACACTTTTTGTCCAAAAAGATTTTTAATACTAGTTAAAAATCCATCTAATTTTCCAAAATTGGGGCAAGTGGCTTTAATCAATGTAAGATTATCAAGTATTTTACTTGTTTTGATTTTAACTTCATAGGATTTTGTTAATGCATCAAGCAATACAACAGCACTTTCATTATCAATTCCAAAAAGACAAAAATAGGTAAAATTAGGTTGTATATTTCCAAGTAGTTCTGGAAGTTTATTACCTATTGTAGTTTTGATAACATTGATTTTTGAATGGATAAAATCACATACAAAACTATCTTTGGAGAAATATGCTTTATCAGGAACCAAATTATCTTCTTTTAAAACTAAAGCATCTTCGTTAAGTGTTGCAAGAATTTTAGCTATGGTTGCATAATGATTAGATGTGGTAAAAAGGGTTATAAAATCGTATTCTAAGAGAAGTTTTTCTAGCAAAAAAGGCAATTCTTTATCGGTTTTATTTTGAAAGCGAATTTCGCAAATTTCTTTAAATTTTTTCTCATACGTTCGATAAATATAATCCTTATAATCATCATTCATCGCTAATTCATCACCAATAAGAAAAAGTAAATGCTTCATAAAATTTCCCTTTTTTGTGTAATTATAGCTAAATTTTAAACTAATTTTAGTAAAATTTTGAGATTATAAAAAATTTAGGTGGAAAATAATGGATTACAAAGATACCTTGCTTTTACCAAATACTACTTTTTCGATGCGTGCTAATTTGGCCGAATTTGAACCCAAAAGATTTGAAAAATGGTTTAATCAAAATTATGCTTATGAAAAAATGAAACAAAAACGTAAAGATGCTCATGATACTTTTACTTTACATGATGGCCCTCCTTATGCTAATGGTCATATTCATATTGGCCATGCTTTAAATAAAATTTTAAAAGAAACGATTATTAAATTGCATTATTTTAATGGAAAAAAAATTCGCTTTACTCCAGGCTGGGATTGTCATGGTTTACCTATAGAGCAACAGGTTGAAATTAAACTTGGTGAAAAGAAGAAAAATTTAAGCAAAAAAGAGATACGAGAATTTTGTAGAAAACATGCTGATGAATTTGTTAATATTCAAAGAGAAGAATTTAAAAAACTTGGTATTATAGCCGATTGGGATAAGTCTTATCTTACAATGAAATTTGAATTTGAGGCCGCTATTTATAGAACTTTATGTGAAATTGCCCAAAAAGGATTGCTTTGTGAGCGTTCCAAACCTGTTTTTTGGAGTTGGGCTGCAAAATCAGCTTTAGCTGAAGCTGAGGTAGAATATGAAGATAAGGAAGATTATTCTATATTTGTATCTTTTGATTTAGATGAAAATGCTTGCAAAAAATTAGGAGTTTCAAAAGCTAGTGCAGTTATTTGGACAACTACACCTTGGACTTTGGTGGCTAATCAAGCTATTGCTTTAAATCCTAATGAAAATTATGTTATCACCAAAGAGGGTTTTATTTTTGCAAGTGCTCTTCTTAAAAGTATGATAGAGAAGGGTTTAACAAAAGGAGAGGTAGAAAAAGAGCTCAATGCTAAAGAATTTGAAAAATTAGAAGCAATTAATCCTTTAAATTTTAGAAAGTCTACTTTGATTATGGGTGAGCATGTTTTAATGGATGGTGGGAGCGGACTTGTCCATACTGCCCCAGGTCATGGTGAGGATGATTATTATGCTTGTTTAAAATATGATATTGAAGTTTTAATGCCTGTGGATGATGGTGGGTGTTATGACGAAACCTTAAGGATTAAAAAACTTTTACCAGAGAATTTATTAAATGAATTTATAGGACTTCATATTTTTAAAGCCAATGAAAGGATTTTAGAGCTTTTAGGTAAATCTTTATTACATTCTTCTAAATTTATACATTCTTATCCATTTTGTTGGAGAACTCACAAGCCTGTAATTTATAGAGCAACCAAACAATGGTTTATTTTAATGGATGAAGCACTTTTAGAAGGTAAAACTTTAAGAGAATGCGCCAAAGAACAAATTTTAAAAACGAAATTCTATCCACAAAGTGGTATAAAAAGAATTGGTTCTATGGTCGAAAACCGTCCTGATTGGTGTATTTCGCGTCAAAGGGATTGGGGAACTCCTATAGCTTTTTTTAGAGATAAAACAACCAAAGAAGTGATTTTTGATACTGAACTTTTTGATTTTATAGCAAATATTTTCGAAAAACATGGGGCTGATGCATGGTGGGAATTTGAAATTAAAGATTTAATTCCTGAAAATTCAAAATATAATCCAGAAAATTTAGAGAAAGTTTATGATATTTTAGATGTTTGGTTTGATAGTGGAAGCACATGGAATGCAGTTTTAAATAGTGGAATTTACGATGCTGGAGAAAAAAGAGCTAACATGTATTTAGAAGGAAGTGATCAGCATAGAGGTTGGTTTCAAAGTTCTTTACTTATTGGAACTGCTGTTAAACAAATGGCTCCTTATGAAAGCATTTTAACTCATGGATTTACTACGGACGAAAAAGGACAAAAAATGTCTAAGTCTAAGGGTAATGTTATAGCACCTGAATATGTAGCTAAAACTTATGGAGTTGAAATTTTAAGACTTTGGATATTTTTAAGTGATTATTCAAGTGATTTAAAGATCTCTGATAATATTTTAAAACAAGTAAGCGAACAATATCGCAAGATAAGAAATACTATAAGATTTTTACTTGCAAATATTAATGATTTGCAAAATTTAGAAATTAATGATTTTAGTTTTATAGATAAGTGGATACTTACACGCGCAACCCATGTTTTTAAAAATGTTAAAGAGAATTTTTTAGCCTATGAGTTTGCCAAAGGTTTTAATTTGCTTTTAAATTTTTTAAGTGCAGACCTAAGTGGAATTTATCTTGATATTAGTAAAGCTAGATTGTATTGCGATGCTAAAAATAGCGATCGCAGAAAATCAGCTCAAGTGGCTATGGCTCTAATCACTAAAGAACTTTTAAATTTACTTGCTCCAACTTTAACTTATAGCGTTGATGAGGCTTTAGAGCATGCTAATGATTTGATTAAAGATAATATTACTGATGTTTTTGATCTTAGTTTGAAAGAAAAATTCGAATATGATTTTAATATAGATGATAAATTTTTACTCAACGTGCGTGAGAAATTTTTTGAAAAAATTGATGCACTTAAAAAGGACAAATCGATAAAATCAACTTTAGAACTCAATCTTATCACAGATTCTAAACGTTTTGAATTTATACCTAAAGATGAATTAAATGATTGGTTTATGGTAAGTGATTTGAAAGATAGTTCTGGTGAAATTTTGTGTGAATTTGAAATTGAGGGTGAAAAATTTAAAATCATAAAAGCTATGTTGCATAAATGTCCTAGATGTTGGAAATTAGAAAGTTTAAAAGAAGAAAAACTTTGTGTGCGTTGTGGTGAGGTTTTAAAAAATGTTTGAAAATCCTATTTCAAATAGTGTAGTAATTGCAACTATTTTTATAATTGCTTTTTTTTGTGGCATATCGGTTGTTTTGATTAAAAAATATGCAAAAAAATATAAGGAAAGAAAATGATAACTCTAAAAGAAGCTTTGAAATTATCCCAAGAAGAAATTCAAAATTTAAAAAAAGAATTAAATGAAAGAGCTAAAAAAGAAAGCCACTTAGGCGCTTACATAGAACAATTTTTAGGTAAAGATTTGAGTCAAACTTGTGAGGGAATTCCTATCGCTATTAAGGATAATATTAGTGTTAAAGGTTGGGAGTTAACTTGTGCAAGTAAAATTTTACAAGGTTATGTAGCACCTTATGATGCAAGTGCTATTGTAAATTTGAAAAAAAATGGTTTTGCTCCTTATGGAAGAACGAATATGGACGAATTTGCTATGGGTAGCTCAACAGCAACTTCTTATTATGGAAAAACCTTAAATCCATTAAATCCAAATAAAGTTCCAGGGGGTTCAAGTGGAGGTAGTGCTGCAGCTGTAGCAAGTGGATTAGCTTTGGCGAGTTTAGGTAGCGATACAGGTGGTTCTGTACGTCAACCTGCTGCTTTTTGTGGTTGTGTCGGATTTAAACCGAGTTATGGTAGAGTCAGTCGTTATGGATTAGCTTCTTATTCTTCAAGTCTTGATCAAATAGGTGTTTTAACACAAAATGTTGAAGATGCTGCGATTTTATATGATGCTATTGCAGGATATGATAAAATGGATAGCACAAGTGCAAATATTGAGTTTATTAAAACAGCACCACAATTAAATAAAAATAGAAAATTAAAAATTGCAGTGATTGAAAACTATATTAATGATGCAAGTGAAGAAGTTAAAAAAACTCTTTTAAAAACCATAGATATGTTAAAATCATATGGACATGAAATTGTTTATAAACATATGCTTGATTGTAAGTATGATATAGCAGCATATTATATTATAGCAACTGCTGAAGCGAGTGCAAATTTAAGTCGTTATGATGGTGTGCGCTATGGAAGGCGTTCTGAAAATATAGAAAATCTTAAAGACATGTATATTAAGACTCGTAGTGAAGGTTTTGGAGAAGAAGTAAAGAGGAGAATTTTGTTAGGAACTTTTGTACTTAGTAGCGGATACTATGATGCATATTATATTAAAGCACAAAAGGCTAGAGCCTTTATAAAAGCTAAATATGAAGAAATTTTAAAAGATTGTGATTTAATTTTTATGCCTGTAGCTCCAACAACAGCTTTTGATTTTAATGCTAAAAAAAGCCCTATTGAAGTTTATTTAGAGGATGTTTATACTATTTCTTTAAATTTAGCTGGTCTTGGTGGAATTAGTGTGCCAGTAGGTAAAGATAAAGATGGGCTTAATATTTCAGCTCAATTTGTTTGTAAAGCTTTTGAAGAGCAAACTTTACTCGATGGTGCTTTAAGTCTCGAAAATATTATAAAGGAAGGAAAATAATGAATATAGCCAAACGTGCTTTAACTTTTGAAGATGTGCTTTTACGCCCTTGTTATTCTGAGATATTACCAAAACAAGTTCAAATTCATACTCAGCTTACAAAAAATATTTCCTTAAATATGCCTTTGATTTCTGCTGCAATGGATACAGTAACTGAACATAGAGCTGCTATTATGATGGCAAGGCTTGGAGGACTTGGAGTTATTCATAAAAATATGGATATTGCTTCTCAAGCAAGAGAAGTTAAAAGAGTAAAAAAAAGCGAAAGTGGAGTGATTATAGATCCTATTTTTATTAGCCCAAAATCAAGTATAGCTCAGGCTTTAGAAATTATGGCAGAATATAGAATATCAGGTATTCCTGTGGTAGATGAGTCCAAAAAATTAATTGGAATTTTAACCAATCGTGATTTAAGATTTGAAAATGATTATTCTAATTTAGTTGAAAATGTAATGACAAAAGCTCCTTTAATTACTGCTCCAAAAGGATGTACTTTAGATGATGCTGAAAAAATTTTTAATAAAAATAAAGTAGAAAAACTACCTATTATAGATAGCGAAGATCGTTTAGTGGGATTAATTACAATCAAAGATCTTAAAAAACGTAAAGAATATCCAAATGCAAATAAAGATAGTTTTGGAAGACTTCGCGTAGGTGCTGCTATAGGTGTAGGACAAATTGATCGAGTTGATGCTTTAGTGGAAGCTGGAGTTGATGTTGTAGTACTTGATTCTGCACACGGACACTCTAAAGGTATTATTGATACTATAAAAGCTATAAAACAAAAATATCCAAAATTAGATTTGATTGCGGGTAATATTGCCACTGCAGCTGCTGCAAAAGCTCTTTGCGAAGCGGGCGCAGATGCTGTAAAAGTAGGAATAGGACCAGGAAGTATTTGTACCACTCGTATAGTTTCTGGTGTAGGCGTCCCTCAAATTTCAGCTATAGATGAGTGTGCTATAGAGGCTAAGAAATATGGAGTTCCAGTTATTGCTGATGGTGGAATTAAGTATTCAGGTGATATAGCTAAAGCTTTGGCAGCTGGTGCAAGTTCTGTTATGATAGGTTCTCTTTTAGCTGGAACAGATGAAAGTCCAGGAGAGCTTTTTACTTATCAAGGAAGACAATATAAATCATATCGCGGAATGGGTTCGCTTGGAGCAATGCAAAAAGGTAGCTCTGATCGTTATTTTCAAGAAGGAACAGCCCAGGACAAATTAGTTCCTGAAGGCATAGAAGGGCGTGTGCCTTATGTGGGTAGTATTAAAAGTGTTGTGCATCAACTTCTAGGCGGACTTCGTTCTTCTATGGGTTATGTAGGTGCTAAAAATATACAAGATTTTCAAGATAGAGCTGAATTTGTAGAAATTACAAGTGCAGGTCTTAAAGAAAGTCATGTTCATGATGTAACCATAACTCATGAGGCACCAAATTATAAGGTTAATCAATGAGTTTTGAGGAAAAGATAAAAAAAGCCAATGAAGCTTTAGATAAATTAAATAATGATGAATTAACTTTAAATGAAAGTGTGAAAATATATAAAATGGGTCTAGAAAGTATTAAAAAAGCTAGAGAGGAATTAGAAAAAGCAAAATTAGAAGTGGAGAATATTGATGAGTAAAATTTCAGCCTTGCAATTTCCTACTTTAGCTTTAAGTGAGTCAAGATTGGATTATTATTTAAAAGCTTCAAAAGATAGCGGAGCAAATCTTGTTATTTTAGGAGAATATGTTATCAATAGTTTTTTTACTGAATTACTTTCTATGCCAAAATCTATGATAAAAGAGCAAAGTGAAGCTAAAAAAGAAAGCTTGATACGCCTTTCAAAAAAATATGAATTAGAAATCATAGCTCCTTTTGTCAATGTTGAGAGTAAAGGCTATAAAAAACTTTGTTTAAAAGTCTCTCCTAGTGGAGTAAAAAGTTACGAGCAACAAATTTTGATGCCTTATAATCATTGGAATGAGAAAAGTTTTTTTAATAATAAATGTGACAAATATAAACTTTTTACTTTTTCTTATGCTGGATTAAAATGTGCTTTAATTTTTGGATTTGAAGCTCATTTTGATGGTTTTTGGAAAATGATCATGCAAAAAAAGATTGATTTGGTTATTATTCCCACCGCTTCAACTTTTGAAAGCAAAAAAAGATGGGAAGAGCTTTTAAAAATGAGAGCTTTTTTAAATTCAACTAGCATTTTAAGAGTTAATCGTATAGGAAAACTTAAAGAAGAATGGAATTTTTACGGCGATACTATGTTTATCGATGCTTTTGGTGAAATTCAAGAAAGACTTGGTAATGAAGAGGAAATGTTGATTGTAGAGCCTACAAAATCAGATGAAGCGAGAAAACTTTGGTGTTTTGATAAGATGATAAAAGGTTTTGAAGGATAATAAACACATGATTCACAAAATATTGATTTTTATGTATTTGCGATCATTTTTGTTATTAATAAAGTAGAATGACTTTTGAAAAAATATTAAAATTATTTAAACATTTAGATATTGATAAAAATAAAATCTTTCTTTAAGCTAGAAAATATCTCACAAGATTTGCTTAATCTGCTTCTTAAAGAATTAAATTTTTATCAATTAATTTAACGTTTAAGTATAGCAAAATAGGGTTTTATATTTTCTTTTTAGTAAAAAAGTGTTAAAATTTAGGCTTTTTAAAATAAGGGCTTAAAATATGCAAAAAATTCATTTTATTGGTATAGGCGGTATAGGAATTTCTGCACTAGCAAGATTTTTAAAGGAAAAGGGTTGCGAGATTAGCGGGAGTGATCTTAAGGAAAGTAAGATTACTAAGAAGCTTGAAAAAGAGGGTGTTAAGATCTTTATTCCCCATCATCAAGATAATGTTTTAAATAAAGATTTAGTTATTTATTCAGCGGCTATAAAGGAAGAAAATCCTGAATTTAAATATGCTAAATCTTTAGGTATAAAATGTCTTTCAAGAAAAGAAGCTTTACCGCTTATTTTGCAAGATAAGCGTGTTTTTGCGGTTGCTGGTGCGCACGGAAAGAGCACCACATCAAGTATTTTAGCTTCTTTATTTGACGATGCTTCAGTTATTATAGGTGCTATTTTAAAAGAATTTGGCTCTAATATGATTTATAAAGAAAGTGAAAATCTTATTTTTGAAGCAGATGAAAGTGACAGTTCTTTCTTAAATTCTAATCCTTATTTAGCTATTGTTACCAATGCTGAAGCAGAGCATTTGGATCATTATGAAAATAAAGTTTCAAAATTGCATCGAGCTTATACACAATTTCTTGATATAGCAAAAATTCGTGTTATTAATGCAGAAGATGATTTTTTGAAAGATTTTAAAGCAGATGCTTTGCGTCTTTATCCTAGTAAAGATATTAAAAATTGCACCATGAAAATAGAAAATTTCAAACCTAAAATGAGTTTTGAGCTTAAAGATTTTGGAAGTTTTGATATTTTGGGTATGGGGTATCATTTGGCCATTGATGCTTCCTTGGCTATTTTGGCAGCTCTAAATTTTTTAGATATACAAACTATTAAAACTAGACTTAAAAATTATCAAGGCATTAAAAAAAGATTTGATATTTTATACGCAGATGAAAGTTTAGCTTTAATTGATGATTATGGTCATCATCCTACCGAGATCAAAGCGACTTTAAAAGCAGCCAAAGAGTATGCTAGACTTAGTGGATATACTAAGATCACAGCTATTTTTGAGCCTCATCGTTATACGCGTTTGTTGGCAAATTTACAAGATTTTGTCTATGCTTTTGATGGGATTGATGAGCTTATAATTTTACCAGTTTATGCCGCAGGAGAAGAAAAAATTGAAATTGATTTAAAAAAATACTTCCCAAATGCTTTATTTATAGAAGATATAAAAAGAGAGGGTAAATTTTTGGTTAGCAATAAAGGAAGAGTTTTTGATAAAGGGCTTATTATAGGATTTGGAGCGGGAGATATCAGCAATAAATTAAGGCAAATGAATGATTAAATTTTTTTTATATTTTCTTATTTTTTTATTGTTTCTTTTTTTTATTTTTACTCTTAATAAAAAATCAAGCTTAAAGCTTAAATTGATTTATCTTTTTTTCTTTATATTTTTGTTAGTTTTTGCAGTATGGTTTGA
>X244_Common_House_Martin__coassemble_757_pt1 | contig 12993 bp, 10 predicted proteins | sample X244_Common_House_Martin__metabat2_high_PE_010 | metagenome-assembled genome bin X244_Common_House_Martin
ATTAATTTTTTTGCTAAGTTTTTATAAGGATATTTTGACAGAATTGCTTTTAGTATTATTATTTTTAAAGGCAAACTATGGTGCAAATTCATAAAATTCTTATAGCAAATCGTGCTGAAATAGCCGTTAGAATTATTCGAGCTTGTAGGGATTTGCATATTAAAAGTGTTGCAATTTATACCGAGCCTGATTGTGAGTGTTTGCATGTAAAAATTGCTGATGAAGCTTATCAAATTGGCAAAGATGCTATAAAGGGTTATTTAGACATTGAAAGAATTATAGAGGTTGCTAAAGCTTGTGGCGCTGATGCTATTCATCCTGGCTATGGATTTTTAAGTGAAAATTACGAATTTGCTAGAGCTTGCGAAGAATCAAATATTATTTTTATAGGCCCAAAATCTGAAGTAATTCATAAAATGGGTAATAAAAATATTGCGCGTAAATTGATGGCGCAAAATGGAATTCCTATTGTCCCAGGTACTGAGAAATTAAATTCTTACAGTATAGATGAAATTAAAATTATTGCAGAAAAAATTGGCTACCCTGTAATTTTAAAAGCTTCAGGTGGCGGAGGAGGGCGAGGAATTCGCGTTGTTTATAAACAAGAAGAGCTTGAAAATGCTTTTGATTCTTGTAAAAGGGAAGCATTAGCTTATTTTAAAAATGATGAAGTATTTATGGAAAAATTTGTTATAAATCCTCGTCATATAGAATTTCAAATTTTAGGTGATAATTATGGTAATATAATACATCTTTGTGAAAGAGATTGTTCTATACAAAGAAGACATCAAAAAATTATTGAAATTGCACCTTGTCCTAGTATTTCTGACAATCTTAGAAAAACTATGGGGGTAACTGCTATTGCAGCAGCTAAAGCAGTAGGCTATACCAATGCAGGGACGATAGAATTTTTACTTGATGATTATAACCGTTTTTATTTTATGGAAATGAATACAAGAATTCAAGTTGAGCATCCTGTTACAGAAGAAATTACAGGGGTTGATCTTATCGTGCGTCAAATTCGTATAGCTGCTGGAGAAATTTTAGATATAGAGCAAAGTGATATTAAACCTAGAGGATTTGCTATAGAGGCTAGAATTACGGCTGAAAATGTGTGGAAAAATTTTACTCCAAGCGTAGGTAAAATCAATGAATATTATCCAGCACTAGGTCCTTCTGTAAGAGTAGATAGCCATATTTACAAGGATTATACGATACCGCCTTATTATGATTCCATGCTTGCTAAATTGATTGTTAGGGCAACAAGCTATGATTTAGCAGTCAATAAACTTGAAAGAGCTTTGAAAGAATTTACTTTAGATATTAGGACAACAATACCATTTTTAATTGCGATTACTAAAATAAAAGAATTTAGAAGAGGTTATTTTGATACTTCTTTTATAGAAACTCATTTGCAAGAGTTATTAGAAAAAACACAAGATTATCATCATGAAAACAAAGAAGAGATAGTGGCTGTTATTGCAGCGACACTTGAAAAAATTAAAAGAGGAAAATAAATGGATTTTTTAGATAGTTTAAAAAATATAAAAAAAGAAATGCAAACTAATACTGTGAAAATAAAAAATATAAAAAAAGAAAAAAAACAAAACAAACAAGAAATGTTTTTAGATAAAGAAATGCAAGAAATTTTTCTAAAGGAAGAAAAATTGCAAGATGAATTTTCTGAATTTATCAAGAATTCAGATATTAAGAAAATTTAAATGTTTGAAATTGGATTTTGTACTCTTGAAGATGAATGTCCATACTTAGAAACAAAACGCTCAAGAATAGAATATAAATACATACAAAATTGTTCCAAAGAAATCAATACTAAACTAATCCAACGTGGTTGGAGACGCTTTGGAAGATATTTTTCTCGTCCAATTTGTAGAGATTGTCAAGAATGTCTTAGTCTTAGAATTTTAGCTAATGAATATAAATTTTCTCGCAATGAAAGAAGAGTTTTTAAAAAAAATATCAATACTAAAATGATACTTAGAAGACCAGCTTTGAGTAATGAACATTTATTTTTATATGATAAATACCATCGTTTTATGGAAGATAAAAAGAAGTGGAAAAGATATGATTTAAATTTTAGACAATATTATAATCTTTATATAGATGGATTTATGGATTTTGGTTATGAGCTTGCTTTTTATGTTGATAATAAGCTTGTTTGTGTTGATCTTATTGATGAGGTTGAGGATGGAATTTCAAGTATTTATTGTTTTTACGATCCTGATTTTGCATATCTTTCCTTGGGTAAGTTTTCTCTTTTAAATGAGATCAAATTTGCTAAAAGTAAAAATTTAAAATATATTTATTTGGGATATTTTGTAAAAAAGTGTCAATCTTTATCGTATAAAGCCGATTATACACCTAATGAAATTTTAAAAGGGACAAGTTCTCTTTTTGAAAATGAGGTTTTATGGGAGAGAGAAGATGCAAATTGTGCAAACTTTAGAGACGATTAATGTTAATACTGATGATATTAGCGTTTTTCAGTATTTTAAAGACTTAATTACCAAAAATTTCACAAAAGTTATAGGGCGAAAAAATAAGATTTTTTCTTTTTTTGAGGAAAATGAAATTCCGCAACGTCGATATTTTTTAAAAGTCTTAGATCAAAAATATCGTAAGAGCTCTAATGAAAGCATAGAGAATTTAAAAGATGCTCATTTTAAAACTTTTAGACTTAATTTTGAGCAAAACAACATGCTAAAACCTATGCTTTTTATAAAAACAAGTTTTGCAGGAAATCAAATTCTAATGCAACTTAGTTCTAATGAAAAATTATTTATAGCCTATATGAAAAATTATTTTAAAGAGCATTATATAGAATATGATGAAGCAACAAGTATTTTAATGCTTAAATATAAAAATGAAAACACCTTGGAACTTTTTGAAGCTTTTGCTGATGAGAGTGAGCATTTAAGATATCGTGTTAATTTTGAAGTGGATCGTCAAGAATATAAAGATTTTCGCCAAGATATTTTTAAAAAAGAAAATGCAAAATGGAAATTTAATGCTTTAGCAAAGCTTTTTAATAATTATTTTACAACTTTAGAATGTACACCTCAAAATGATCTTAGTGAAATCAGACAAAAATATTTAATGATGGTAAAGCTTTATCATCCTGATTTTTATCAGGGTAAAAGTGCTGAAGAAAAAGCTTATACTAGAGAACAATTTGAAAAAATACAAATCGCCTACAATAATCTTAAAGCTCTATATAAAAACAATGCTTAAAAGACTTAAATAAGTCTTTTAATCTATTTTTTTTCTTTCATATATTTTTCTTAATTTACTATCAAGAGTATAGCAAAATTTAAAGAGTGCTGGTACGACTAATAAAGTTAAAAGAGTTGAGCTAATAAGACCAAAAATAATCGCTATGGCCATTGGGGAATTAGATTCGTATCCTGCTCCTCTTGAAATAGCAAGAGGAATCATAGCAAAAATCATCGCAAAAGTTGTCATTAAAATAGCTCTTAAGCGAGATTTTCCAGCGATCAATAAAGCTTTATCAGGCTCTAAACCTTCATGACATTTTTTATTGGCTACATCTACAAGTAAAATCGCATTTTTTCCCACCATACCAAAAAGTAAGATGATAGCAATTAAAACAAAAAGTGAGAAATTATGTCCAGTAATGAAAAGTCCTATAGAAGCTCCACCAAAAGCCAAAGGCATAGTGATCATTATAATTAATGGTAAAATAAGACTTTCATAAAGTGCAGCTAAAACAAGATAAATTAAAACAAAAGCTAAAGTTATAGCCATCGCAAAACCTTGAACGGTTTCACCTAAAAGATTTATAAAGCCTGAAAAAGCATAATTAAGATTTGAATTTTTACCTAAAATATAATCCATATTATTAAGTAAGAGTTTTTGAACCGCTCCTAGCGAAATATCATTAACTCCAGCTGTAACCTTAATAGATCGACTTTTGTTATAACGATTGATAGTTTTTAAATCCTTAGTATAAGAAAAATCAACAACACTTGAAAGATCTAAGTTAATACCTTGATTATTTCTTATATTAATGCGCTTAAGAGCTTCTATATTTTTTTTAAAATCAGGTGAAAAGCTTAAAATAAGATCGTCTTTTGAATTTCCTCTGTCCATACCCCCAACACTTAATTGAGAAAAAGAGTAACTTAATACTGCGGCAATATATTCTGGATTAACATCTAAAAGCTTTGCTTTTTCTTTATTAATATGAAGAGCAACAGCATCTTTTGTTGAATTAGCATTATCGCTTATATCAACAATATGAGAATTACTTCCTAAAATCTCTTTGGCACGATTAGCAGCTTGTTTTATAGAATCTAAATCATCTCCTAAAACTAAAAATTGAACTGGATCATCAATTCCAGCGCCTTCGATTTTTGGAAGCTCTAAAACTTTGATTTTAATGCCATCTTCTTGAAATTTTTGACGATATAAATTAACTATTGCACTTTGTCTTAATTTTCTCTCACCTAAATTTTTAAGCTTTATATAAATTTTAGCTTTTGTGGCATCTTTAGCATCATCATATCCTAAAATTAAAAAAGCGTATTTTACATTTTCATCTGTTTGAATTTTTTCTAAAAGATCAAAACTTTTTTTTCGCATAGCTTCAAAACTCAAATCTTGTTTGCTTTCAAGCAAAACTTGAATTTCGCTGTCATCTTCCATAGGTAAAAAATCAAGTCCAATATGACTAGCTAAACCAAAGGATAAAATTACAAAAACAAGACTTGCTAAGATGAATTTAATTTTATTTTTTAAAATTTTATAAAGTATATTTTCATATTTTTCTTCTATTTTTTGAAAAAAAGCTTCACTTTTTTGATAAAATCGACTTTCTTTAGGATTTAAAAATCTAGCACTTAAACTTGGAATCAAAAATATAGAAACTAAAAAACTAATTACGATACCACTTGCAACGCTAATTCCTAAGGCGTTAAAAAAAAGCCCAGGTACAGATTTCATATAAGAAATAGGAATAAAAACGCAAAGTAAAACAACACTAATGCTTAATACGCTAAAACCTATTTCATTAACCCCTAAAAAAGCAGCTTGTAAGGGCGGATGTTCTTTTAATTTTTTAGCGATATTTTCAATCACTACAATAGCATCATCTATAAAAATTCCTATACTTAAAGTTAGGGCAATAAAGGTAAGACGATTTAGATCATAGCCTAAAATATCAATAATAAAAAAAGTTGAAATTATTGAAGTTGGTATTGCAATGCAAGCAATAAGAGTAGCACTTAAATTTCTTAAAAATAAAAATACAATAATTAGCGTTAAGAAAATACCTAAAACCATATCAAAAATAACTTGTGAAAGATGTTTATAGATATTTAAGCTTTTATCATAAACAATATCAAATTTTATATCGCTAGGAATTTGTTTTTCTAAAGTGTTTAGAGAATTTTTAACATTTTTTATCATTTGGAGTGTATTATAATTATTCACTTTGCCAAGCTCTAAGAGCACACCTTCTTTTCCTTGATAAATCGCACTTTGCTTTTCATCCTCATAAAGATTTTGTATATCAGCAATATCACTTAAAAATACACCAGTTTTAATACGTAATTTTTTTAATTCATTTAAATCATTAGCTTCGAAATAACCTTTAATAATATAATTATTTTTTTGATTATTTAATTCTCCTAAGGCTTGTTTAAAATTTTGACTTTTAATGATATTGGCTACATCATAGGCATTAAGATTATATTTTTGTAATTGCTCTGGTTTTAAATTGATGCGAATTTGAGGTTTTAAAAAACCTTTAGCATCAATTTTTCCTACACCATCGACCCTTTGTAAAAAAGGCTTGATTTTGTCATTGATATTTTGCATAAGAGAAAGTTTATTTGGTGAGTAAAGAAAAAGTGATATAGCTGAACCAGAATCAGAACTTATTCTCTCAACTTCAGGTTTAGTTGGAAGACTTAAGGTGCCTATTTTATCTCTTACATCATTAGCAGCTACTTCGAGATTTTTGCCAAGTTTAAATTCGACTACAGAAATACTAAAATTATCATATGCAACCGAAGTTATAGTTTTAACCCCATCAATTTCACTTAGAGCATTTTCTATTTCCTTAGTAATTTTTGATTCTATAAAATTTAAATCCCCATTAGCCTTACTTGTAATTTTAATAAGAGGAATGGAAACATTTGGAAATAAATTAACACTCATATTAAATGCGGAAATAAATCCAAAGATAACGAGTGCTAAAAAGAACATTAATACGGTAATAGGTCTATTTATTGCTAATTTAAACATATTCTAATCTTTTGTAATTATCTTACCTTCTCCAAAAAGTCCCGGGGTTAATCCTGAAGCTTCAACTTCAGCATAAATTTTTCTCGTTTTTACCTCTATGCTTGGATAAATTAGGCTGATTTTTCCTTTAATTTGGTTATTGCTTTGATCTAATTTATAAATAAATTCATCTCCAATTTTTACTTTATCTTTATATTTTTCATCAAAACTTAAAATGAGTTTACTTTGAGGATAAGAAAAAATTTCTATCAAAGGTTGAGCTACTCCGCCAACTCCCTCTCCAATCTGTATAAATTTATTTGAAACAATTGCATCATAAGGCGCTCTTAATTCTTTTTTTTCAAGTATATTTTTATAATAATCTATATTGATTTTAGCTTTAGTTAAATTTAAGCTAGCTATATTAAATTGTGTTTTCATATCTTCATAGCTTTGTTTATCAATAACATCTTGAACAGAATTAATTTTTTTCATTTTGCTTTTTGTATTTTCATATTGGGCTAGGGCTAAATTATATGAATTTTTGGCATTTTCAAGTGCTATTTTTTCACTGGTTTGATCAAGGACAATTAAAAGATCTCCCTTTTTAACCTTTTGTCCAATTGTGATTGGAATTTGTGATACTATCCCTATGCTTTCAATAGCCAATTTGCTTTGCCTTGATGCTTCTACATTGAAACTTGCATAAATTTCTTCTGCGAAAATTACATTAAAAGAAAATATTAAAATTAAAAATATTTTCATTGTTTTACCTTTGAAATGATTTGTACTCCAGCATTAAAATAATAATTTGCCTTTGTGATTTCAAATTCGTTTCTTGCTAATTCTAGATCACTTTGAGCTTTAAATTTAGCCTCTAAAGCTTGTAAATATTCTACATAAGAAACAAGTCCTGCGCTATATTTTTTATTTATGCTTTCAAAGGCTATATTAGCAGCTTTGAGTGCTAATTTTAGGGCTATAATTTGCTCCTTTAAGACTTTTATATTTTTAAGCAAATACAACAATTCTTCTCGGTTTTTTCTTTCATTTAATCTTGCATTTGCATTTGCAATTTGAACATTTAAACGCTCTTTTTCAACCTTTTTAGCCCTAGAATTAAAATCAAAAATTTTCCATTCTATTCCTAAAATAATTTGATTATTTTGTGAATATTTTTCTAAGATTTCATTGGTTAGATTGATAAAAGGATAAGGAACTTTTGGGTTATAATTGTTTTTATAAAATCCGAAATTATCTTGAATAAAAAATTTAGGATAATACTGAGCTTTGGCTAAATTAACATTTTCTCTAGCTAAATTAACATTTTCTCTAGCAATAAGCACATCATAATTATTTAATACTTTATCATAAAAAGGTTTTTCCAATGTCGCTTGGCCTTCAGGAATGATATTTTCTCCGGTTAAAATTCTAATTTCTTTTTGGATATTTTCGAATTTTAATTCATTTTGATGCAAATCTAAAACACTTAAATGAAATTTTGCTTCTATACTTTCTAATTCATCTTTAGAACTTAATCCTGTAGCGTAAAATTTTTTTAATCTTTGTAAGGTTGATTTTAAAAACTCCACTTTCTGTTCATTTGTGGCAATGATTTTTCTAAGACTTAAAGAATTAAAATAAAGAGTAGTTGCATTTAAAGCTAAATAATTTCTAGTTTGTTCTTTGCTAAGTAAGCTAATTTTTTCTTGCTCTTTTAAGGCTTTTAAATTAGCTTCTCTAGCGCCACCATCAAAAAGTAGAAAATTCAGAGAAAATTTTGCAAATAAACTTTCTTGAGGATCAATAATAAAACGATCTTTATTGTTAGCCACATAGGCGGAATTTAAACTAAGACTTGGCAAATAATTTCTAAAAACTTCACTACTTGTAAGTTTGGCTTGTTCGCTTTGAATTTGCTTGATAAAATATTGCTCATTTTTTTGACTTAAATTTATAAGTTCTTTTAAGTTGGAGCCAAACAATGCTAAAGGTAAAAATAAAATAATATTTAAAAATCTCATAAGCTAGAGTATAGCATACTTAAGCTTAAGAGAATTTAGTATTTATTAATATTTATAAGAAATGGATAAAATTCCTTTAATACCTTCACCATAATAGCAAGAATAATAACATCCACTAACATATTTTTTATTAAAAATATTATCGATATTTAACTGAGCATTCCATTTATCATAATTATAGCTAAAGGCAAGATCATAAAGTGTATATGAAGGCACTTTGATATTAGGATTCCCAGCCTCGTCAGTGCTACTTCCTACGTAGCGTATTCCAAAACTACTTTTAAAATTTTGTTTATGATCGATTTTAAAAGTATGAGAAATTTTAGTGGCAAAAATGTCTTTTGGCATCATTGGTGTTCTTATAGTTTTTAGCGCGTCTAAAGAGGTGTGAGTTTGAAAATAATGTGCATAAGCTAAAGTATAATTTATGCTTTCACTCAAAGCTATATTTGAGCTTAGTTCTAAGCCTTTAGCATTTTGCTTTCCAGCTTGTATAGATACGGGTATATGTGCACTTGGATCCGCATTAACTAGAGCATTTTTTTCTTGGATGTCAAAATAAGAAAGATTAAGTTCTCCATCGATAAAATAAGGAAGATATTTAAAACCAGCTTCATATTGTCTGCTTTCATAAGGCTTATAACCCTTGCCTTCTCCGTCACTTCCTGCTATAGGTCTAAAGGCTCCTGAGTAACTGACAAAAGGCATTAATCCTAAATCTTCAAATACATACATCAAGCCTGTTTGAAAAGTTGTATGATTGACATTATAATCGCTTTTATTTCCAAAGCTTTTTGCATTACTTTTAGCTTTATCAAAACGCATGCCAAGATCTAAAATCCATTTATCATAAAGCTTAGCTCTATCTTGAACATATAGACCTAATTGTGATTGTTTGACTAGATATGTAGGCACTTTGCTTTTAATTTGTGGGGTATGATCGGGATCAAAGATATTGACACTACTTGCGCTTCCATAACCATATTTTCCATTGACATAGATATATTGATAATCTATTCCACTTGTAAGAGTGTTTTCAAGTTCTTTGTAATTATGCTTTAAAACCAGTCTATTGTCTAAAGTATGGCTTCTTGCTATACCATCTAAGATGATAGAACTTCTTTTAGCTGTAGCGGGATTGCTAGAGTCTAAAGCTGAAAAGCTTACAGCAAATTGACTTTTATCCTCCATATTATAACGATAATTTTGCATAAAAGTTAATTCATCATTAAAATAATGTATAAATTCATATCCTAAAGAATATTGTTTTCTTTTTAAATAATCACTCAAAGGTGATCCTAAATTTGTACTTGGCTTAATTGTTCCTTGTGGTGTATCAATGATGGTTCCATAAACAGGAAAAAATCCAGTTGTAGGCACTCCTTGATCGTACTGAAAACTACTAAGAAGCGTTAAAAATGTATCATCATCTATATTTATAACTAAGCTTGGTGCAAAATAATAATGTTCCTGCCAAGTTCCATCAAGCTGTCCATTTTGCCTAAAATAGTTTCCTACGATTCTAAAATTACTATTTGTGTTAAAAGCTTTATCTCCAATATCGAAAAATAGGCCATTTTGGGATAAATTTCCTATTTTAGCTCCTATTTCTGCTATAGGAGTTTTTTGAGGTCTTTTGCTAACTAAATTGATCACGCCACCACTTTGAGAAGATCCATAACTTAAAGAATCAGCCCCTTTAATAACTTCTATTTTTTCTAAGCCATATAAATCTGGTGACCATCCAAAATATCCACCTTTATAAATAGCTGTTCCATCCAAAACTAAACTTGCATCAAATCCTCTTAATTTAAGCCAATCTGTTGTATCTAAATCCGCACCATAAATTTGAGAAACAAAACCACTTTCGTATCTAGTAATCTCATCAAGTTGCTGCGCACCTTCTTCTTGAATTTGCTTGGCGCTAATTACAGAAACACTTTTTGGGCTGAGATAGTCTACTCTTTGATTTCCTTTCTCGATAGATCCTACAACACTAACAGCACCTAACTCATAAGAAGATTCTTTTGCTAAAGCTAAACTAGCACTTATTGAAATAAGTAAAAAAGAATTGAATACTTTGTTCATAAAAATAGGTTCTCCTTTTTTTTTAAACGAAAAATTTTTAATTATAATAATGAAATTGACTTTCAAAATGCGAATTATATAATTTGAAAATTTAAAGAAAAATTATTTTTTATTTATTTTTTATTTTTCTTTATGCTATAATCCGAGCTTAAGTTTTTCAAAGAGGATATGATTGAGCAATGGCACTCATAAAAAGTTGCAATGTAAATTTTAAAAATCAAAATCAATATATTATTTATCCTACAAATTTATATTTTGAAAATAACAAAATTTACGGCCTTATGGGGCATAATGGTTCAGGAAAATCAACTTTATTGAAAATTTTGGCTAGGCAGTTAAAGCCAACTTCTGGAAAAATTTGTTTTAATGAACAAGATATAGCTAAATTTTCTTCCAAACAATTAGCTCAAAAAATAGCTTATTTACCGCAATATTTACCTAATTTAGGATATTTAAGCGTAAAAGAGCTTGTGAAAATGGGGCGCTATTCTTATGAAAAATTATTTTTTAAAAATCAAGATAAAGAATTAATCGAAGAAGTGATGAGATTAACGAATACTTTAAGTTTGTCAAATAGAGAAATTCATACTCTTTCTGGAGGAGAAAAAACAAGAGCTTTTTTGGCAATGCTTTTAGCACAAAAAAGTGAATTTTTATTTTTAGATGAACCTTTAGCTGCTTTAGATATTGTATATCAATTTGAATTAATGGAATTAATATTAAAATTAAATAAAGAATTTAAAGTGGGCATAGTATTAATTTTACATGATATTAATTTAGCGGCATTATATTGCGATGAAATTATTGCTCTAAAAGAAGGAAAGGTTGTTTTTAATGCAAGCAAGCAAGAATTTATGCAAGAAGAAAAACTAAAAGATATATTTAATATTGATGCTAGTATTATAGAGCATCCTAAAAGAAAATCTCCTATTGCACTTTTTTAAATATGAAAAAAATTATTATTTCGCTTTTAATTTTATTAGAACTTATACAAGCTAAAGAATTGAAAATCATCGCTTTAGATTGGACTATGGCTGAAACAATGATGATGTTAAATTCCCAGCCTTTAGCAGTCGGAGATAAGAGAATATATAATACTTGGGTAAAAGAGCCCGCTTTACCCCAAAGTGTAAAAGATGTCGGTCTTAGAGTTCAACCTAATATAGAATATATTATCAATTTAAAGCCCGATTTAATCATCACTTCATCTTTATTTGTCATCGATAATCATATTTTAAAAAATAAAATAAAAATTATTGATTTTTATCAAAATAAAAAAGATGTATATACTAGTATCAATGAAGGCGTTTTGCAGATAGGAATAATTTTAAACAAAAAACAAGAAGCCTTAGAATTTATTAAAAATACAAAACTTTTTTTTGAAAGTTCTAAAAAGAAATTACATTATACTAAGCCCATTGCTATAGTTCAATTTGTAGATAAAAAACATTTAAGAATTTATACAAAACACAGTCTTTTTGGTGCGGCATTAGAACAACTTGGTCTAAAAAATGCTTATGATAAAAATACAAACAACGCTTGGGGTGTTGATATTATAAGTTTTTTAGATCTTTTAAAATTTCCAAAAGAAACAAAATTTATAGTCATTAAGCCAACTCCTTTTAAGCTTGATGAAGAGTTAAAACAAAATCCTTTTTATCAAAAAATGAATATTTTTCAAGATTATAATGAATTAGAGCCTATTTGGAGTGCAGGATCATTGATGAGCATGAGACGCTTTGTTAAAGAACTTATAGAGGTAATTGAGTGAAAAAAATTATTTTTTCATGTGTGTTTATACTGATTGCTTTGTTTTGTGTTTTTCTTTTTTTGGAATTTGAATTTTTAAAAAAATATAATCATGAAAATTTACTTTCTTTTATTTTTTTAAATTACAATCTAAGCCGTTTTTTTATGTGTTTATTGTGCGGTTTTTTGCTTGCTTTTTCTTCTTTGATTTTGCGTATAGTAATGCAAAATCCCTTAGCCAGCGATACAACATTAGGTGTGGCTCCTAGTGCTAGTTTTGCTATATTAATCGCCACTTTATTTTTTCCTGATTTTTTAAATATTTCAAAAGTGTTAATGGGTTTTTTGGGAGCTTTTTTAATTTTGTTTTTAATTTTTATTTTTATGCTTAAAAAGCATTTAAATTCCACAAGTATAATCCTTTTAGGCCTTATAAGTGGGATGGTTTTTGGCGCTTTAAATTCTTTATTGATCCTTTTTTATCCAGAAGAAAGTAAGTCTTTTTTACTTTTTAATAGTGGTTATTTTGCTCAAAATGGTTTTAAAGATATTATAGAGCTTTTTTGTTATTCTAGCATAGCGTTGATTAGTTTGTATTTTTTTATCCCTTATTTAAAAATTTTAAATTTAGGAGATGAACTTGCAAGCAGTGTGGGACAAAATATCTTTTATGTTAAATTTTTTGCCTTGTGCTTGAGTGCTTATTTTATCACTTTGGTGGTTTCTTTTGTAGGAGTAATTAGTTTTTTAGGCTTATTTGCAAGTATTTTTGTGAAATTTTTTAAAATAAAAAAATTAAGAGAAGAGTTTTTAATCTGCGGTTTTTTAGGCTTTTTTTTGTTATTTGGAGTAGATTTATTTTTACAAA
>X244_Common_House_Martin__coassemble_762_pt1 | contig 12782 bp, 8 predicted proteins | sample X244_Common_House_Martin__metabat2_high_PE_010 | metagenome-assembled genome bin X244_Common_House_Martin
GGTTTTTATAGGTCAAACTGGTTTAGAAGAGATTTTGCAAAATTGTGAGGATGATTTTTTACTTAATGCTGTAGTGGGATTTGCAGGACTAAAAAGTACGATTAAAGCAAAAGAATTAGGTAAAAAAATCGCCCTAGCTAATAAAGAAAGCTTAGTTGTAGCAGGAAATTTTTTAAAAGGGGCTAAAATTATCCCTGTTGATAGTGAGCATTCAGCTTTAAATTTTTTACTTAAAGATAAAAAAAATATAAAAAAACTTTATATAACAGCTAGTGGTGGAGCTTTTTATAAGAGCAAAATTAAAGATTTAAAAAATGCTACTCCTAAAGATGCCTTAAAACATCCTAATTGGACGATGGGGTCTAAGATAACTATAGATAGTGCTACTATGGTAAATAAGCTTTTTGAGATTATAGAAGCATATCATTTGTATGATTTTAAAAATATCGATGCTTTAATAGAGCCAAAATCGATTGTTCATGCAATGTGTGAATTTAAAAATGGTGCTACTACGGCATATTTTTCAAGAGCTGATATGAAGCTTGCTATTTCAGAAGCTATTTTTTCTTCTCATGAAGAAAAAATTTTAGAACCAGTTGATTTTGTTAAACTTTCTAGTTTAAAATTTCATGAAATAAACACAAGAAAATATCCTGTCTATAAACTTAAAGATTTATTTTTAAAAGAACCTAATTTAGGTGTTATTATTAATGCGGCCAATGAGGTTGGAGTAGAAAATTTTTTAAATTATAAATCTAGTTTTTTAGATATTTCAAAAACTATTTTTAAGGCTATTGATCATTTTGGAATTCCTAAAATTTCAAGTATTGAAGAAGTTTTTGAATATGATGATAAAACAAGGAAATATTTAAAAGGTATTTAATGAGATTTTTTTTAGTTGTATTGTTTTTATATACAAATATTTTTGCTTTAGAATTTAGTGTAGGAGAAAATGGAAAAAGCTTAGATGATAATAATACGGTTTTAATTTTTGGTGGGATTCAAGGCGATGAGCCTGGCGGTTTTCATGCTGCAAGTTTGCTTTTGAGTGATTATAATATTACCAAGGGAAAAATTATAGTAGCACCTAATTTAGCTTTTGATAGTATTATTAAGCGTTCTCGTGGGAATAATGGTGATTTAAACCGAAAATTTGCAAGCATTAATCCAAAGGATCCTGATTATAAAACGATCGAGCGTATTAAAGAGCTTATTTTATTACCTGAAGTGAGTATGGTGATCAATCTTCATGATGGATGGGGATTTTATAAGCCTACCTATGTTGATGCTTTGCAAAATCCTAAAAGGTGGGGAAATTCTAGCGTAATTGATACAAGTGAAATTAACGCAAGTAAATATCCTGATCTTGAAAATATAGCAACGCAAACTGTTAATAGCGTCAATTCTTCTTTGGCTGATCCTAAGCATGCTTATCATCTGAAAAATACCAAAACACAAGAATTAGGCGACACAGAAATGCTTAAAGCTCTTACTTATTTTGTTATATCTCATCATAAAGCAGCTTTTGCCAATGAGGCAAGTAAGAATTTACCTGTTAATTTAAGAGCGTATTATCATCTTTTAGCGATTGAAAATTACTTAAAAACAGCAGGTATAGAATTTACAAGGGATTTTGAATTAACTCCAGAAGGTGTAAAAGAAGCGATAAATCGTGAGCTTGAGGTAAAGCTTTTTGATGATAGAATTTTACTTTCTTTAAAAAATCCAAGAAAAACGATCAAATATTTACCTTTTCCGGTAAATAAAGAGTTAAATTATAATACAAGCAATGAGCTTACAGCTGTTATTGCTGATGGTTCTTCTTTTTTTGTTCAATATGGTAATCGTTTCCAAACAAGAATTTATCCTGAGTATTTAGAATTTAGCGATCCTTTTGATGAGGTAGCTATAAAAGTAGATCAAAAAGATCTTATCGTGCATTTTGGTACCAAGGTAAAGGTTAAAGAAAATTTTTTAATTCCTAGTATCAAAGGGGTACGTGTTAATATTATAGGTTTTGATCATGGTAAAGATGAGAGTAATATTTTTATACATAAAAAAGATATGCAGCAAGCTTATTCTTTGGATATGGCGGGTAAAATTTATCGTGTAGAATTTTATGAATTAAGATGGGCGAATTTACAACAACTTTTAGAAAATACTATTGATGCAAAATTGATTAAAAAAACAAAAAATTTAGATCCAAGTATCTTAAAGTCTGCAAAAACTAAAGATAAATTTATCGGCTCTATTTTAGTGGAATTTGAATGAAAAATTTAATCTTAGCGATAGAAAGTTCATGTGATGATAGTTCTATTGCTATTATTAATAAAGATAATTTAAAATGTATTTTTTATAAAAAAATATCTCAAGAGCTTGAGCATAGTGTTTATGGAGGAGTAGTTCCAGAACTTGCGGCTAGGCTTCATAGCGCAGCATTACCAAGTATTTTAGAACAATGTAAATCTTATTTTAATCAGCTTTGTGCTATAGCGGTAACAAACGAACCTGGGCTAAGTGTATCTTTACTTGGAGGTATAACAATGGCAAAAACTTTAGCTTTGAGTCTAAATTTACCTCTAATTGCAATCAATCATCTTAAAGGTCATATTTATAGTCTTTTTTTGGAGGAAAAAGCTATTTTTGATATAGGAATTTTGCTTGTCAGCGGTGGGCATACTATGGTGCTTTATATCAATAATAAAAAAGAAATTCAAATTTTAGCCAATACAAGTGATGATAGTTTTGGAGAGAGTTTTGACAAAGTGGCTAAAATGATGAATTTGCCTTATCCAGGAGGGGTAATTATAGAGAATTTAGCCAAAAATGCTAAAAATAAAAATATAAAATTTAGCATTCCTCTAAAACATTCTAAAGAGTTAGTTTATAGTTTTTCAGGGCTTAAAAATGCAGTGCGTTTAGAAATTTTAAAGTATGAAAATTTGGATGAAAATATAAAAGCAGAAATTGCTTATGGCTTTGAAGAGGCTGCTTGCGAACATATCATAGATAAATTAGAGAAGATTTTTAAACAATATTCTTTTAAAGAATTTGGTATTGTTGGGGGTGCTAGTGCGAATTTAAATTTACGTTCTCGTTTGCAGAGCTTGTGTGAAAAATATCATATAAAATTAAAACTAGCTCCTTTAAATTATTGTTCTGATAATGCTTTAATGATAGCTAGAGCTGCAGTGGATGCTTATGAAAGATCTGAATTTGTGAAAATAGATCAAGAAATTCTTAGCCCTAGGAGTCAAAATTTTTTAAGGATGTAGATAATGAAAAAAGCTTTTACGATTTTAGAACTTGTTTTTGTGATTATTATTTTAGGAATTTTAGCAACTATTGCCTTGCCTAAATTAAGCTCAAACAAAGATGAAGCAGAAATAAGTAAATCTTTGAATAATTTAAAAACTTTGATTAATGATATCAGTATTTATGCTTTAAAAAATGATGCCTTAAGTACTATAAAATCCATGAGTAATGTTAGTGGAGTTGAAAATATTGATTTAAAAGATTTTAGCGGAATAAAAGAAGCAAATTTTCGCGTAGGTGATGATGAACAGTGTTTAAAACTTGTATTTGTTAATAAATCAGATTTTATTTTGATGGGAATTTCAAGTAATGAAACTAGCAAAAAAGTTATAGAAAATGGCTCTAGTTCTGATTTGGAAAACATTGATTTTACAAGTACCTCTAAAAGTAAAGCTTGTGTATCTTTGAGCAAAAATGAACATTTTAAAAACCTTGCCTCAAAAACTTATACTTTAATAGGGGTCAATGATGCAAATTAATAGAATTTACGAGATCGATTCTTGTGATGATGTTGAACTTGGTATAAAAAGAGAATCTAAACTTGAGTTTAAATTGTGGTATGATGATGAAAAAAAGCCAGAAGCTTTGATATTTTTTATACAAGGTATTGGATCTGATTGTCATGATAAAATGCTAAATTTTATTGCACAAAATTTAATCCAAAAATTAAATATAGCTTTTGTTGGTGTAAATTATCATTGTATAGGAAATCGTCCTCAAACTGGATCAACTTTTTATTTAGATGAGATTGATAAACTTATTTTAGATGCTACTACTCAAGCTGCAGGTATAAAACTTCCTTTTAGCATGGATAAAATTCAAAACTATGACCAAATGGGTATTTTTTTTCATTGTATCAATCAAGCTTTGATAAAAGGAAAAAAAGAGGGTAAATTTAGATTGGATTATTTTTTAAATCTTCATATTAGTTTGCAACCTAAAAAAAATGAATATCAAAATTTTGGCATTATGCAGGCTCAAGATCTTATAAATGTAGCCCTTTATTTGAAGAAAAATGCTCCTTTTGATACCATGGGTGGGAGTATTCCTGTGATTATGATTGGTAGTTCTCATGGAGGATATTTATCTCATTTGGCTGCAAAAATTGCTCCTTGGCTTATAGATGGTGTGATTGATAATTCTAGTTGCGCTAAATTTCTTTGGAAATTAGTTGGTTTTGGAAAAGAGATTGATTTTATCAAGTATTCTGAATTTGATACATTTAAATTTTTTGAACATATATGTATTCATTGTTCTACAAAAACTTTTTGGACGAGCAATAGCTCTTCACCTTATTTTTTTTCTCCAGCAAGACGCATGATCCGCAATATTTTAGAACCAAGTCATCTTCAAATCCAATCAACTTATCCAAAACCTTATTATGTAAGTTATCATGCTATTAAAGATCAATATTATTCTTTAGAAGAAAAAATAACTCTTTATAAATATTTGAATGATTTAGGCTTTGATGCTAAATTAAATTCTATTACTAAAATTTCTCAAATTGATGGAAAATTTATAAAAAATTTAGAGCATGGTATGGGAATACCTGTGAAACTTTTAATTAAAAAAGAATTTCCTATTATGCTTGAAAAGATTAAAAATAACCCTAAAAAAGAGTATAAAGATAAAAGCGTAAGTTATCCTTGTGAAGATTTACTTTATAACTTTACTCAAAAAGAGGATAAGATATTTTTGGAGATTAAAGGAAATAAATGAATATATTAGAAAAAAATATCCAAGCTTTAGCTAGTGGAACAAATGAACCTCTAGCTTTAAAACTCAATGATTTTTTAAAAAATCAAAAATGCACTCGTTTTTCTTTAGATGAAAATTTAAATATTTTTGATTTAAAAAATCAAGTTTTTATGTATAATGATGTAAACCAAGAAATTGACTATTTTAAAAATGCAATTTTGGAAAAAACTTTAAGATATCCTTTTGTTTGTATTTATGGTATAGGAAATGCTTTATTGCTTAAAAGTTTAATTTCTTTTTTAAACCATATTTTTATTTTTGAAAGTCAAATAGAGCTTTTTATTTTAGCTTTAAGCGTGATTGATTTTAGCAAAGAACTAAGTAATGGTAAAATTTATCTTGTGGATATTAATGAAAAAAAAGTAAATATACAATTAAGTATGCTTTTTGATCAAAAAGATATGTTTGGATGGTTAGGTTTGTATGAAATGTTTATTAATTGTTCTTATTATGAAAAATATTTTAAAGAGTTGATAGAAAAGTCAGATAATATAGCTTATGATGTAATTAATCTTGTAGTAAGAAATTTAAATCCAGGATCTACAATATCATTAACATGTTATGATAATTTTATACAAAATATCCCTTTAATATTAAAAGGCATTCCTTTTCAAAGAATTATCCAAGAAAGAAAAAATCAATTTGAAAATTGTATAGTGGTTTGTGCTGTACCTAGTCTTGAAAAGCAAATTCCGCTTTTAAAAAAATACCAAGAAAATTTTGTGATTTTTTGTGCCGATGGGGCTTTTTCTTTGCTTTATAAAAATGATATAATTCCTGATTATATTTTAAATTTAGATTTAGAAGAATATCCAATTGAATTTTTTAAAAATATTGATATCAATAAATTAGAGAAAACTTTATTTATATTGGCTCAAAGCACTCATCCAAGTGTTGTTAATTTTTTAAAAAAAAATAATATTTCTATAGTTTTAGACGAAGATGCAATTTATAAAAATTTAAATCTTTTTGATTTTGGCTATTTAGAAGTTGGAACACATGTGGGTCATATGTGTTATACTTTAGCTTTAGCTTTAGGATTTAAAAATATTATTATAATAGGTCAAGATTTAGCTTACAACATTAAAGGTAATTCTCATTTTGGCGATTTTATCTTAGGAAAAGATGCTGATCTTGTGTTAAATATTCCTAGTTTGAAAACTTTAGCTTACGGTGGCGAAGGTGAAGTTTTAACACATTTAGCTTGGGATGATTATAGAAAAAAATTAGAAATTTCATTTGCTAATAACACCCAAGCTAATTTTTATAATGCTACTGAAGGTGGAGCTAGGATAGCCTTTACAAAAGAGCTTAGTTTTAAAGAATGTTGTTTAAAATTTGCCAATCAAAAAGAAAAAATACTAGAAATTCCTAAAGTTTTAACTTCAAATAGAAGTGATAAACTTTTAAAAAAAGTTATAGAAAATTTAAAAAAAGATTTAAATATTATCAATCAAACTTTAGAAGATGCTAAAACTTTGTATAATGCTTTAGAAAAAATTTTAATGAGCGAAAAAAAACTACCTTTGGAATTTTTATTAAACATTGATAAAAATATTGAAAAATTTAATTTTTTTCTAGAGCAGAGTTTTATTTTTAACGATAGAGTTTTAAGAGGAGTTTTTTTTAAAAGAGGTTTTGCATTTAGTGAAATTATTATTCAAAGAATTGAAGAAGAAGAAAAATATTTACAATTAATGATAAAAGCCTATAAAGATTGGCTTGTTTTATTGATTGAAAAGCTTAATATTCGTAAAAACATTTTACAAAAAATATTTTAAAAAATACAATTTTATATCAAAATTTTAAAAAATAGTATAAAGATTTTTTTTGCATAAACGATATAGCATTTAACAAGTTCATGGATGAGCTTGAATTTATTTAAAAGGATTTAAAATGGGATTTCGTATAAATACAAACGTAGCAGCGCTTAATGCTAAGGCAAATTCAGATCTAAATTCTAAAAGCTTAGATCAATCTCTTGCAAGACTTAGTTCAGGTCTTAGAATCAACTCGGTAGCGGATGATGCTTCAGGGATGGCGATTGCAGATTCACTTCGCTCTCAAGCAAATACTTTAGGTCAAGCTATATCTAATGGTAATGATGCTTTAGGTATCTTACAAACTGCTGATAAAGCGATGGATGAGCAGCTTAAAATTTTAGATACCATTAAAACTAAAGCAACTCAAGCAGCTCAAGATGGTCAAAGTGCTAAAACAAGAACTATGCTTCAAGCAGATATTAACCGTTTAATGGAAGAACTTGATAATATCGCTAATACTACTTCATTTAATGGTAAACAACTTTTAAGTGGTAGCTTTACTAATCAAGAATTTCAAATTGGTTCAAGCTCAAATCAAACTGTAAAAGCTAGTATAGGAGCAACTCAATCTTCAAAAATTGGTGTAACTAGATTTGAAACAGGTTCTCAAAGTGTCAGTTCTGGTGTAGTTGGGCTTACTATAAAAAATTACAATGGTATTGAAGATTTTAAATTTCAAGATGTTGTGATTTCAACTTCAGTAGGAACAGGTCTTGGAGCTTTGGCTGAAGAGATCAATAAAAATGCAGATAAAACAGGAGTTAGAGCTAGTTATGATGTAAGAACTGTAGGGGCATTTGCTATCAAAGGAGGAGATACTTCTGATGATTTTGCGATCAATGGGGTAACCATAGGTAAAGTAACTTATCAAGATGGAGATAAAAATGGCTCTTTAGTTTCTGCTATCAATGCAGTTAAAGATACTACTGGAGTTCAAGCTTCTCAGGATGAGAATGGACGCTTAGTATTAACTTCTGCCGATGGTAGAGGTATAAAAATTGACGGTAATATTGGTGCTGGGGCTGGTATTTTACAAAAAGAAAATTACGGAAGATTATCTTTAGTTAAAAATGATGGTAGAGATATTGCCATAGGAGGAACCAATCTTAGTGCTATAGGTATGGGTGCTGCTGATCTTATTTCTCAAACTTCAGTATCTTTAAGAGAGTCTAAAGGTCAAATTGATGCTAATACAGCTGATGCTATGGGCTTTAATGCTTATGGTGGTGGTGGAAAACAAGTTATCGTAGGATATTCAGATGCAGCTGCATATATGAGCGCAGCAGGTTCTGGTTTTTCAGCAGGTTCTGGTTTTTCAGTAGGTTCTGGTAAAAATCTTTCTGTAGGTTTAGAAGCTGGAGCTGTTTTTATGTCAACTATGACTGTTGCTAATGCTGGAAGTGTTTTTACTATTTCAGCAGGTTCTGGTTTTTCAGTAGGTTCTGGTCAATCTCAATACGCTACTTTAAAAACTTCAGCAGGAAATGCAGCTGGGGCTGCTAATGAAACTTCAGGTGTAACGACGCTTAAAGGGGCTATGGCTGTGATGGATATTGCTGAGACTGCGATTAACAATCTTGATCAAATCAGAGCTGATATAGGTTCAGTGCAAAATCAAATCACATCAACGATCAATAATATCACAGTAACTCAAGTTAATGTTAAATCAGCTGAATCTCAAATCAGAGATGTGGATTTTGCAAGTGAAAGTGCAAACTATTCTAAAGCAAATATCTTAGCTCAAAGTGGATCTTATGCTATGGCTCAAGCTAATGCAAGCCAACAAAATGTATTAAGACTGCTTCAATAGAAATCCGATCTAAGCCTAAAATTAGGCTTAGATTTTCTCCAAAATTTTAAAATACTTCGTTTTTCTTATATAAAATAAAAAGTTGGAACACTTATTGCTTATATCCTTTTGATGCAATATTTTGAAAGGATTTAAAATGGGTTTTAGAATAAACACCAATATAGGTGCGTTGAACGCACATGCGAATTCGGTGGTTAATGCTAATGAACTTGATAAGTCTTTAAGTAGACTTAGTTCCGGTCTTAGGATTAACTCAGCAGCAGATGATGCTTCAGGGATGGCTATTGCAGATTCTTTGCGTTCACAAGCGGCGACTTTGGGTCAGGCGATCAATAATGGTAACGATGCTATAGGTATCTTACAAACTGCAGATAAAGCGATGGATGAGCAACTTAAAATTTTAGATACTATTAAAACTAAAGCAACTCAAGCAGCTCAAGATGGTCAAAGTTTAAAAACAAGAACTATGCTTCAAGCAGATATTAATCGTTTGATGGAAGAACTTGATAATATCGCTAATACTACTTCATTTAATGGTAAGCAACTTTTAAGTGGAAATTTTACCAATCAAGAATTTCAAATTGGCTCTCAATCAAATCAAACCATAAAAGCTAGCATTGGTCCTACTCAGTCTTCAAAGATCGGTGTAACAAGATTTGAAACAGGTTCTCAAAGTGTTAGTGAAGGTGTTGTAAGTATGGTTATAAAAAATTACAATGGAGTAGAAGACTTTAAATTTCAAAGTATAGTGATTTCAACTTCAGTAGGAACAGGTCTTGGAGCTTTGGCTGAAGAGATTAACAGAAGTTCTGATAAAACAGGAGTTAGAGCAACTTTTGATGTAAGAACTATAGGAGCTTATGAAATAAAGGCTGGAAAAACATCTGATAATTTTGCTATCAATGGGGTAACTATAGGGCAGATTAATTATAAAGATGGGGATGAAAATGGGCAATTAGTTTCTGCTATCAATGCAGTTAAAGATACTACTGGAGTTGAAGCTTCTAGGGATGAAAATGGTAAATTAGTCCTTACCTCAAGAGATGGTAGAGGTATAAAAATCACAGGTGATATCGGTGCTGGGGCTGGTATTTTACAAAAAGAAAATTATGGAAGATTATCTTTAGTTAAAAATGATGGTAGAGATATCAACATAAGTGGAACCAATCTTAGTGCTATAGGTATGGGTGCTGCTGATCTTATTTCTCAAACTTCAGTATCTTTAAGAGAGTCTAAAGGTCAAATTGATGCTAATACAGCTGATGCTATGGGCTTTAATGCTTATGGTGGTGGTGGAAAACAAGTTATCGTAGGATATTCAGATGCAGCTGCATATATGAGCGCAGCAGGTTCTGGTTTTTCAGCAGGTTCTGGTTTTTCAGTAGGTTCTGGTAAAAATCTTTCTGTAGGTTTAGAAGCTGGAGCTGTTTTTATGTCAACTATGACTGTTGCTAATGCTGGAAGTGTTTTTACTATTTCAGCAGGTTCTGGTTTTTCAGTAGGTTCTGGAAATTCTCAGTTTGCACCTTTAAAAACTTCAGATGCAAATGCTGCTGGAGCAACTTATAAAAATGCTGGCGTTACCACGCTTAAAGGGGCTATGGCTGTGATGGATATAGTAGAGACTGCTACGACAAATCTTGATCAAATCAGAGCTGATATAGGTTCAGTTCAAAATCAACTTCAAGTTACGATCAATAATATCACAGTAACTCAAGTCAATGTAAAAGCAGCCGAATCAACTATCAGAGATGTAGATTTTGCAGCTGAAAGTGCGAATTTTTCAAAATATAATATCCTAGCTCAAAGTGGATCTTATGCGATGAGTCAAGCTAATGCAGTTCAACAAAATGTCTTAAAGCTTTTACAATAAATGAGGGTTTTTATCCTCATTTATAAGAGTTTTCTTTTTTCAAGTTCATCTTGTAAGGGTATAATAGCTTTTTTTAAGATGATATTTTGAGTATCTACAAGTTCAAAAATGCTTTCGATTAAAGATTCATGAGCATAAAGCCAAGCAAAAAGTTTATTTTGCCTTTCGCTTTCGTTTTGAAAATTTTGAAAATACAAAGGAGCCAATAAACTTTCTTCGTGATATAGTGTTGGTCCTAAAATTTCAAGTAAAAAACCATAACGTTTAGAATCTAAACGAGTTTTAAATTTATCTAAATTTTTATTGATTTGTTCTAGAGTAAGTTTGTTTTTCCCTCTTTTTAATGATGTCAATTGGTTTTTAACTTTTTTACATTCTTTTAAAAAAATTTGAGTTAAATTCATTTGCTTTTTGATCTTTTTATAAGCATCTAACATTAACTCATCTCTTTGATTTTTTAAAAGTTTAGGAATTTTAGTAAAAGGTTTTTTTAAATCTTTTTTAAGCAAAGTTTCACAAAGCTCTTTAAAAGGTTTTTCTATAGTTCCTTCTATCCTAGCTCCACCTTCAGTGGCATTATAAGTTTTTATATTATTTTTATTATTTGTATAAATAAAATTTTCAAATAACTCTCTAAATATAGTCCAAATTTCAGAACTTTGAACTATCTCTTCTCCCCCATAAGCTATGGCAGTGTATTTATCAAAATCTCTTTCATGGTGTCCTTCATGAAAATCTTTATATAAAAAGCCTTTAGAATGCGAACTTCCATCTTTTGCATAAGCAAGATCTTGTCCTATAAAAACTATATTTTTAAAATTTAAATTTACGGCTAATTCATAATTCATATGAGCCACACTTAAACCACAGCTCATATATCCAAATTCATCCAGCTCTATTGAAGTGGCAAAAGATAAAGGTCTGGTAACTAAGATATATTTTCTTTTATTTTTTTCAAGATAAGCAATAGTATTTTTATGAACCAAAGAAGTTACAACAAAAGTAATATCTTGATCAAATTCTTTAAAGTCATTATTAAAACATTCTGCTGTATAGTGATCTCTTTCCATCATGCAAACATAATCAGGCTTTATATCATGCCTTGCTAATATAGCATAAGCACTATCAGCACAAAAAATAGTAGCTTTACTAGCGTATTTTTTAAGCAAAGGAAGTTGTTTTTCAAGACTAGGGCCTGTAGAAACTATGATAGCTACATTTTCATCTTTAGTATTTTTTCTTTTTTGAAGCAAGGTTTTATAACTTGGATGATTGATCATTTTAGGGATATTTCTTACAAATTGTTCTATGCCTTGCATTGCATCTTTTGGATCATTTCCTCTTCTAAGACTAATATTTCTAATAGCTTTGGAATTTAAAGTATTCACTTTTAACATATCTTCTTCATAATTTTTATAAAAATTAGAATGCAAATATAAATTATAAATTCTAAAAAATTTATTAACTTCATATAAAGAAAATATTCTATCGGCTTTGGTATAATTCATATGAGGAGTATAGATTAAGATTAACCTTCCTTTTCTTACTTCTTCGCTAAAATCAATCAAATTAAGAGTGATAAAAATAATTTCAATTTCTTTTTCAAAAACAACGATTCTTTTATGATTTTCATTTTGAAGTAAGGCTTTATATAAAATTCCATTTCCTAAGCCATAAAAAAACAAAGCAGGATATCTTTGATAATCTTTAAAAAATTCAATTTTTTCTCCTAATTCTTTTAAAGGATTTTTATAAATTGTTTTTAAATTTCTTTTTTGGATGATATTAATATCTAGTTTATCTTTGCCAAGTGAATAAGAAAAATATCTTAATTCTTTTATTTTTTTTAATTCTTCTTTGATTTCGTTATATTCGTTGCCATTCATGGCTTTTAAATTTTTATCAAAAATTTCATTTTGCATTGTTTATCTTCCTCATATATTTTTCTAAATTTCTTTTTTTGAGTTCATTTTCTAAAGGAGTGATATTTTCTATTAAAGCTTTTTCTTGTGCTTTAATATGTTCATAAACCATATTAAAAAATTCTATATGTTCTTTAACCCATAATAAAGATTTATTATAAGAATCTTCTAAGGTTTTTGGATTTAAAACATAAATTCTCGCTAAATTAAGTTCAAATTGAGTTAAAAGAGGACCTAAGATTTCATAAAGATCTAGTATATTTTTTCCATCTTCAAGTTTA
>X244_Common_House_Martin__coassemble_796_pt1 | contig 11375 bp, 12 predicted proteins | sample X244_Common_House_Martin__metabat2_high_PE_010 | metagenome-assembled genome bin X244_Common_House_Martin
AATAAAGTAGTGGGTTCTGAAAATGAAAAGAGTTTGCTAAAATTATTTGCTTTAGTTGCTTTAAGCATAAGAACTGCTTTTGCCCTGATGGGAATTGAGGCAAAAAATAGAATGGATCATTAATCCATTCTAAAGATTAAGCAAAATCACAGCTAATATAGTTAAAAAAACGCCACAAATTCCTATTTTATTTAATTTTTCTTTATATAAGATCCATCCTCCAGCACAAGTTCCGATAATTCCTATAGCACCCCAAGTCGAATATGCGATACTTAAAGGCACATATTTTAAAGCAAAAGAGAGTAGAAAAAAAGCTAAGATGGCGCTAAAAATAGCAGCAATTCCCCAAAATTTATATTTAAAACCATTGGATTTTTTAAGTAATAAATTTGCAAGAATATCTAAAAATGCAGATAAGATGATAATTAAAAAATAAAATTTCACTCTCTGACTTCTCCGATATTAATCAAAATAATCCCTGCAATAGCACAAATAATACCTAAAATTTGAGTTAGAGTCAAAATTTCTTTAAAAATGATAAAAGAAACCAAAAGGATAAGAATTACGCCTAGCAATTCCCAAACTGCATACGCTATGCCAACTTGAATTTTTTTAATAGCTTTGCTTAGAAAAAAATAAGAAAAACCAATAAATACAGCCATAAAAAAATAGCCTAAAACTATGTTTTCCATTTTTAAAAAACTTGTACCCAACACTTCAAAAACAATAGCGCAAATTAAAAAAAACCAAGCTTTAAAAAGCTCTCTTTTTTCCATAAACACTCTATCCTTGTTAAAATTAAATGTTGAAATCATATCATTTAAAGCTTTAATCAGCCTTTTTATTTTATACTTTCAAGCGTAAAAATCTTTAAGAAAGTGAGAAACTTATGGGACGAGCGTTCGAGTACCGAAGAGCTTCTAAAGAGGCTAGATGGGATAAGATGAGTAAGCTTTTTCCTAAGCTTGCTAAGGCTATACAAGTAGCAGCTAAAGAGGGTGGACCTGATCCTGATATGAATCCAAAATTAAGAAGTGCTATAGCTACCGCTAAAGCTAATAATATGCCTAAAGATAATATTGATGCGGCAATTAAGCGTGCTAGCGGTAAAGATAGTGTGGATATAAAAAATATCCATTACGAAGGAAAAGCAGCGCATGGAGTTTTGGTTATAGTTGAATGCATGACAGATAATCCTACTAGAACCGTAGCTAATGTAAAAGCTATTTTTAGTAAAAATGGTGGAGAAATTTTGCAAAATGGATCCTTAGGTTTTATGTTCAATAGAAAAGCGGTTTTTCATCTTGAAAAATTTTCAGGAGATTTGGAAGAATTGGAACTTGATTTAATCGATGCTGGTCTTGAGGAATTAGAGCAAAATGAAGAAGAATTAGTTATCAGCGGGGATTATACAGCATTTGGAGAATTAAGTTCAGCTATAGAGGCTAAGGGTCTAGTGCTTAAAAAAGCTGGGCTTGAATATATTGCTAACAATCCTTTGAATTTTAGCGAAGAACAACTCAATGATATAGAAAAACTTCTAGATAAGCTTGAAGAAGATGATGATGTTCAAGCTGTTTATACTAACATAGAATAAAGGAGGAAAAATGCTTAAACAAATCGATACCACTAATGCAGACAAATATAAATTTGCTTTAATTAAAACAGAAAAAGGCACAATGAAAGTTGAACTTTTTGCCGATGAGGCTCCTCAAACGGTTTGTAATTTTGCTAATTTGGCTAATGAAGGATTTTACAAAGATTTAACTTTTCATAGAGTGATTCCAAATTTTGTTGTGCAAGGAGGCTGTCCTTATGGAAATGGTATAGGTGGGCCTGGATATGAAATTCCTTGCGAATGCGATGATCAACAGCATGAACATTTGCGTGGGACTTTATCAATGGCACATGCAGGAAGAGATACAGGTGGATCGCAATTTTTTATTTGTTTAAGTGCGCAACCTCATTTAAATGGAGCACATACCATCTTTGGGCAAATTGATTTAAAAGATGAGCAAAGTTTGGAAGTACTTGACTCAATTCGCCAAGGTGATAAAATTTTAGATATTGAAATTCCTAGCGAAAAATGATTAATATAATCTAAATTAAAGCTTTTTATTCCTATAATAACTTCTTTACTTTAATGAAATATTTACAAGGAGTTATTATTATGAAAACTAAGTTTTCAATTATTTTGAGTGCTTGTATTTTTTCATCATCACTTTTTGCACAAACTACAGATGATGAGATCACTAAGCTTCAAAAACAGCTTGCAAAAATTCAAGCTGAGTTAAAAGAAATCAGAAAAGAAAGAGAAGCTCAAGCTAAGCAAAATAAAGAAGTTAAAGAAGAGCTTGCTGATCTTAGTGATAGAGCAGATGATAACGAATTTCAAGCTGCTTTAAGTAAAGTGAAATTCGGACTTGAATTCTCAAATGCACTTTCAAATACAAATTATAAGCTTCCTAGTACAACTTATCATGCTAACAATAAGTGGATGATGGAACTTCACTTAAATATGAATGCAGATATTAACGATAAAACTAAATTCTATGGTCGTTTATCTATGGCTAAAAACTGGTCTCAAATGGGATGGAGTGGAACCCCTTATGACTTAGATGCAGGAAGAAACACTAGAACAAGTGGTCCTATCCTTTATGTAGATAGAGCTTATCTTGATTATTACATTACCCCTGAGTGGATTGCAACTATAGGAAGACAACCTGGAACAGATGGTCCTGGATCTAACCTAAGAAACAATGCCCTAAGACAATCAACCTATCCAGCTTTAGCAATCAACGCTTTAGGTGATGCTGCGGTTATTACTTATAAACCTGAAAGTTTGCAAGATTATAAAGTAGCTATCCGTGCTGCTTATGGTAAAACTTACCAATGGGATGAAGAAAGTGGTAAAGTAAGAGACTGGATGAGTGATCAACAAGATGCAGATGCAAATCTTTACTATGCAGCTGTAGAGGGAGAACTTCCTTTAGGTAGCTTTGGAAATAACTTGATCATCTTTAATATAGCTCGTATGACTGATTTCTCTTTACCAATTGATCTTGGTGACACTTTAAATAAAGCAATCGGTGGAGCAGGTGTTAAAAATTTAGGTGATGCAACTATTGCAAATATCCATTTTGAAAACTATAATACTTTTGGAACTAATTTTAACTGGTTTACATCTTTAGGTTATTACAACGGAAGTAATGCGAATACTTTATCTTCTACACCTGTAGTTCAAAAAGCAGTTGCATTTAACGAAAAAGATGGTTATGCAGTGCATGTAGGTGGACGCTATGACTTTACAAGAGCTTTAAAAGTAGGTTATGAATTCTTCTGGGGTAGCAGATACTGGTATACTATGTCTCGTCCAAGCATCAATGATCCACTTAATATAAGAATGACTAGAGGTATAGCAAATGATGTTTATGTGATTTATCAACTTGATAGATATCAATTCTTACGCTTAAGTTACACCAATATCCAAAATAAATGGGGAAATCGTGGTTTACCTCTTGGTGGAGCTAAGAAAGAAAAATCAAGAGCTGATAATGTTATGTTAATGTATAATGTGAAATTTTAAGGAGTAAGTGATATGAAAAAATTACTTTTTTTAGGTTTATTGCCTATCATTGCTTTAGCTGATTGTGCTAGCTTAATGGCAAAATACGAAGCTCCAGAACCAGAATCAAAAACAATGAAGCAAATCGAACGTTGGGTGAATAAAAAAGTTACAGATCCTAAAGATGCTTCAGTTTTGAAAGAGTGTATGGTTGCTCGTGCGGCTGATAATCCAAATCAAGTTTCAGTTGCAGGTGAATAATAAAACCGGTTTTAAACCGGTTTTTATACTTCTTTTAATTTCTTCAATTCTTTTTCGTTTTTTATATTCTTTGTTTTAAAATTTTGTTATAATAAATCAAATTTCAATCATAAAGAATTATAAATGCAAAAACCTGATATACAAAGTTTGACTAATTTTCTTATTATCTATACAAAGACTTTATTGGGTTCTGGGACTTATACATCTAGGGTGGCTAAATGTGTAGGAAGAATCGCTAAAGTTTATGGTTATGAGATCAATATTAATTTCTTTTTTCACCACATTACTTTAAATATCGTAGATAGGAGCGATAAATCCAAGCATAGAACTTATGTAATCCCTAATCATCATGCTTATATTAATTTTAAGGTTATTTTAGATTTGAGTGCTTTAAGCTGGGCTATTTATGATCATAGATATGATCTTGAAAAAGCAAAGGCGATTTTTGAGCAAATCATCTGCCAAGAAAAGCGTTCTTTTTTAAAGACTCTTTTTTTAGTTTCTATTGCAAATTCGGCTTTTTGTAGGCTCTTTGGTGGTGACTTTGGTTCGGGTGTTTTAGTATTTTTTGGAACTTTTTTAGGTTTGATTTTAAGATTTTTTTTGACAAAGTTTAAAATAGATTTGAGAATTCAATATATTATTTGTTCTTTTATCTCTTCAGGTTTTGTTTTTTTAGGGCTTGATATGGGATATACAAATACATCCGATGTGGCTTTAGGTTCTAGCATTTTATATCTTATCCCTGGTGTATTTTTTATCAACTCGGTTATAGATATACTTAAAGATCATATTTTAATGGGAGTGAGTCGTATTATTAGTGTTGGGATTTTGATTTGTTGTATAGCACTTGGAATTTATATGACGCTTAGTTTAACTGATTTTGGAATTTTAAGATGATAGAATTTGTTTTAAAAGATATGTTTTTTGCGGCTTTGGCTGGTTTTGGTTTTGCTTATGCTTGCAACCCTCCTTTTAAAACCTTGATAGCTTCAGCTTTTTTAGCAGCTATTGCCCATGGTCTTCGTTTTGTTTTGGTGCAATATTTTCACTTTCAAACCTTAGCAATAGCAACCTTTATAGCCTCTTTTTGTATAGGTTGTTTAGGTATAGTTTTAGCAAAAAAGATAAAAACTCCAGCTGAAATCATAGCCTTTCCAGCACTTATACCGATGATACCTGGAATTTATGCTTATAAGGCAATTTTATATTTGATCTCTTTTATACGCAGTGAAGATATTCAAGCTAAAACTAATTTTTTGGTGCAATTTTTTGATTATTTTTTAACTACAGTTTCTGTAACTCTAGCTTTAGCTATAGGAGTAAGTATCACTTTGCTTATATTCTTTGAGCAAAGTTTTATGATGACAAGACACATAAGAAGACATTAATTTTTATTTTTTTATCTTTTTGTTAATTTAATATCTTACAATAAAAATAAAAAAGGAAAAAAATGCAAAAGTATTTATCGCATAAACCTTTAGCAAAAAAATGCCATTCTCATCATGATCACTCTCATCATGAACATCATCATGATCATAATCATTCAGATGCGCGTAATATGGATAAGAAAATTTTAAAAATATCTCTTATTATGACTTTTTTGATGATGCTTGTGCAATTTGTGTATTCTATACTTTCAAATTCTTTAGCATTATTAAGTGATACTTTGCATATGTTTTCTGATGTTTTTGCTTTAGCTCTTAGCTTTTTTGCGATTATTGCTATAGAAAAATTTAAAGATGAACAAAAAACATTTGGTTATTTTAGATTAGAAATTTTAGTTGCTTTTATCAATGCTTTAACTATTATTTTATCTGCGATTTTTATTATTTATGAAAGTATAGAAAAATTATTTTATCCAGTAAATATAGATGCAAAAACTATGATTGTTGTTGCTGTTTTGGGATTTTTAGTCAATGCTTTTAATGCTTTTTTAATGTTTAAAGGTGCAAGTTTAGATAATGTCAATATGAAATCTGCTTTTTTACATATGATAAGCGATTTGCTAGGCTCTTTGGTGGTGATTGTAGGCGGAATCGTTGTTTATTTTACTCAAATTGTTTATATTGATACGATTTTAGCTTTGATTTTATCTCTTTTGCTTTTAAGATGGGCGATTAAGCTATTAAGAAAAAGTATTAATATTTTGCTAGAAACTTCACCTGTAGATGTCAAAAGTGTTGAAGAAGTGACTTTAAAACATCATCAAGTGAGCAAAATTTTGGATTTGCATATAGTAGAGATTACAAATAAAATGTTTGTAGCAACTTTGCATATCGAAGTTAATATTAAAGAATTATATGAATTTGAAAAACTTTATCAAGAGCTTTCAAATGAACTCTTAGAACATTTTAATATAGGACATATTACAATACAACCAAGTATTACAAAAAAGGAAGAATGATGAAATTTAAAGTTAATAATGTCAATTGTATCAATTGTGTAAATTAAATCAAAAAATCTTTAGAAAATGAATATGGGACAATAGAAGTGGATTTAGAAAATAAAATTTTAAGTGTTGATTTGAAGGAAGAAAAATTAGAAGATTTTAAAAATGAATTTGAAGAGTTAGGGTTTGAAATAGTAGGTCGCATATAAATGCAAGAATTTCGTGTAAAAATAGGGAAGATGACTTGTGTTAATTGCTCCAATGCTATTGAACGTGCTTGTAAAAAGATTGATGGTGTTGAAGAAGCAAGTGTTTCTTATATAAATTCAAGTGGTATTTTTCTCATCCAAGAAGATGAAAAACGTAAAGAAATTTTAACAAAAATAAAAAATTTAGGCTTTGAAATTTTAGAAGATGAGCAAAGCCTAGAAGAATATAAAATTAAAAAACATATTGAACTTAGAAAAAATTTACTTTTAAGTATAGTTTTAAGTGTTGTTGTGATGTATTTTGAAATGTTTGATCAAAGTTTTTTTTCACAAAATATGCAAATGTTTTTAAGCTTTTTTGGAATTTTTTACTGCGGAAGAGATTTTTTTTCTCATGCTTTTTTGGGATTGAAAAATAAAAATTTAGATATGAATACTCTCGTTGTTTTAGGGGTAATGAGTGCTTTTGTGTATTCTTGTTTGATTTATTTTAGAATTTTTAATGAAGAGCATTTGTATTTTAGTGGCGCTATGATGATTATCTCTTTTGTGCTTTTAGGAAAATATCTTGAAAATAAAATCAAATTTAAAGCTGAAAATTATCAAAAAAAACTTGAAAATATTGATACAAAAAAGGCAAGAATTTTACTTGAAAATAATGAAATTAAAGAAATCTCAAGTGCTTTTGTTAAAGCTGAAGATATTATTTTGGTAAAAGAAGGTGAAAGTATTGTTGCTGATGGGGTGATTTTAAGCGGAAATGCTGAAGTAGATATGAGCTTTTTAAATGGAGAATTTTTTCCTATATTGAAAAAAGAAAATGATGAAGTGCAAGCGGGTGGTATTGTTTTAAATGGTATGTTAAAAATTAAAGCAAGTAAAAAAGCAATGGATAGCACTTTAGAACAAATTAAAAATTTAGTTTTTTATGCAGGAAATATAAAAACCCCATTAGCAACTTTAGCAGATAAAATTTCTAAATATTTTGTAGCAGGTATTATCATTTTGGCTTTGTGTGTATTTTTATTTTGGTTTTTTAAAGCAAATTTAAATATAGCTTTTTTGCACGCTTGTGCTGTGCTTTTAATCTCTTGCCCTTGTGCCTTAGGGCTCGCAACTCCAATTGCTTTGGTGGTAGCTAGTTCAAATGCGGCTAAAAATTTTATTTTACTTAAAAATCCTGCAGCCTTAGAAAAGCTTAGTCAAATTAAACTTGCTTATTTTGATAAAACAGGAACTTTGACTAAAGAAGAATTAAAAATTATTAAGCACAATTTAAATCAGGACGATTTTAAAAAGCTTTGTGAGATTGAAAGCTTAAGTTCCCATCCTATTGCAAAAAGTTTGAGTAAAAATATTCATCCTAATTTAAAAGGCGAAGGTGAAATTGTTTTTGGCGCAGGTATTGTCTATAAAGAAGATAATGATACATATTTTATAGGAAGTAGATATTTTTTAGATAGCAAAGGTATTGAAACTAAAGAATGCGATCAATTTTTTAATCAATTTAAAAATTTGGGAAGTATCAAGGTGTATTTTGCAAAAAATTTTCATTGTCTAGGTGGAGTTTTGCTCGATAGCACTTTAAAACAAGGCGCAAAAGAACTCATTGCGGGATTAAAAAAACAAGGAATTAAAAGTATCATTTTAAGTGGAGATAATCAAGAAAGTGTTGAAAAAGTAGCTAAAGAGCTAGATATTAGTGATTTTTATGCGCAATTAAAACCAGAAGAAAAATTTCAAATCATTAAAAATTCTAAAGAAGCTCTGTTTATAGGAGATGGCTTAAATGATGCAGCAGGATTATCTTTAGCAAGTGTGAGCATGAGTTTTTCAAAGGCAAATGAATTAGCTAAAAAAACAGGGGATTTTATCTTGATTAAAGAAAATTTGGAAAATATTTTATATTGCTTTTCTCTTTCTAAAAAAACAAGAAAAATAATTAAATTAAATCTTTTTTGGGCTTTTATTTATAACACGCTTTGTATTCCTATTGCGGCTGGTTTTATACCTTTTGTAACTTTAAGCCCACACTTCGCAGCTTTAGCCATGTGTTTTAGTTCTATAACGGTTGTACTTAATTCTTTGAGGTTAAAAAATATTTAATTATTCTTGAATTTGAGGCTCTCCAAAACAATCTTTCAAAGCCTCTTTAACATCTTCTTCAGGATTAAATTTTTTAGCTCCTTGTTTGAGTTCTTTAAAAGATGAATTAAGATCTAGCTTAGAATTTGAAAGAGAGCTAGGCTCTTGAGTTATTGACTGGAGTTTGCTTTCATCAATAGCAATTTCTTTTTGGACAGCAATTTTTGCATTTTCTCCTAATTTATCTTTTAAAAGCTCTTGTATGAGCTTAAAGCCTTTATTAAGTTGAGTGCGATTTTCTCCTGTGGCATTGGAGCTTATTGTTAAAATTTCATTTTCATAACTAATAAATTGTGTATTTTTCTCAAAACATTTTCCAAGCTCATAATCTCTATCATATATTGCATCCAAAAGCATCTCATAAGCATTTTGCGTTTTTGGTTTTTCTTGAATTTTTTGATCTAAAATAGGCGTAGTTTTCGGTACAGTATTTTCAATAGTTTTTCTTTGCTTGATTTCATTGATTTGTGTATCAATTTCTTTAAGATAACTTGCCTCCATCATCATAAAAGCCATCACGCAAAGTGTAAAACCATCATCATCACAAATCATATTTTTAGCACGAGCTAAAATGCGGAAAAATCTTTCATAAATTAAAGTTGAAAATTCAGTACTCTTAGCAAAAAAACTTTCTTTGAGGTAAAATAGCATTTCATCAATAACACTAGAAGCTTCGTATTCTTTAAGTTCATCTAAGAAATCAAAAACCTTTTCTTTATCTTTAGTCAAAATAGCATGATAAAATTCTTTAATTTTATTTGGATCTAAAAAACCTAACATATCAGTGATTTTAAGAGTACTAATATCATTTTGACAAAAAATAATAGCCTGATCAAGTAGGGTCAGCGTATCTCTTAAAGATCCATTACCACTTCTTGCAATAAATTTTAAAGCTTCTTCCTCAAAACGAACATTTTCTTTGATAAGAATTTCTTTGAGATGGTTTTGAATTTCACTTTGCGGGATTTGTTTAAAGCGAAAATGTTGAGTTCTGGATAAAACTGTAGCTGGAAGTTTTAAAGGATCTGTCGTTGCAAGTATGAATTTTACATAGCTTGGTGGTTCTTCTAAGGTTTTTAAAAGTGCATTTGCAGCCTGAGGGGTAAGCATATGCACTTCATCGATAATGAAAATTTTAAAACGAGCCATAGAAGGAGCATATTTAGTTTGCTCGATCAAAGCTTGTATATCTTCAAGACCTCGATTACTCGCTGCATCCATTTCTATGATATCAATATGTTTTCCTTCTAAAGCCGCGATACATTGCTTACAAGTTCCACAAGGAGTGTCACTAGGTCCTTGATCGCAAACTAGGGCACGAGAAAAAATTCTAGCACTAGAGGTTTTTCCGCTACCTCTTAAACCTGAAAAAAGATAAGCATGGGCTAAGCGGTTGTTATTAAGTGCGTATTTTAAGCTAGTGCTAACGGTTTTTTGCCCTATAAGCTCATCAAAAGTTTTTGGTCTGTATTTAACGGCTAGTGCTTGAAGCATTTTTATCACTCATTCATTATAGATAAAAGTTCGACATTATCTTTAGTTTTTAGCATTTTTGAATATAAAAATTTAAGAGCTTCAATATCATCCATTTGAGAAATAGCAGAGCGTATAGCCCAAATTTTTTGAAGTTCTGCAACACCTTGTAAAAGTTCTTCTTTTCTAGTGCCCGATTTGATAATATTGATCGCAGGATAAATTCTCCTATCAGAGATATTTCTATCAAGAACGATTTCGCTATTTCCCGTTCCTTTAAATTCTTCAAAAATTACATCATCCATTCTTGAGCCAGTATCAATTAAAGCAGTAGCTATAATGGTTAAAGATCCACCATTTTCTATATTTCTAGCGGCACCAAAAAAGCGTTTTGGCTTATGGAGTGCATTTGCATCTACACCACCACTTAAAACTTTCCCGCTACTAGGGGTTGCTGTATTATAAGCTCTAGCAAGTCTTGTGATACTATCAAGCAAAATGATAACATCTTTGCCTGTTTCAACCATTCTTTTTGCCTTTTCTATAACAAGTTCTGCAACGCGAACATGATTATAAGCAGGTAAATCAAAAGTAGAGCTAAAAACCTCACCTTTAACGCAACGTTGCATATCGGTTACTTCTTCTGGTCTTTCATCAACTAAAAGAACAATTAGATGCATTTCTGGATGATTTCTAGCAATTGCAGCTGCTAATTCTTTCATGAGTTCTGTTTTGCCTGTTCTAGGCGGTGCTACTATAAGCCCACGTTGTCCTTTTCCTATAGGGGTAAAAAGATCTAAAACGCGTCCTGTTAATTTCATAGGATCGTATTCTAGTTTGATTTTTTCAGTAGGAAAAATCGGGGTTAAATTGTCAAATAATGGCCTTTCTTTAGCTTCTTGTAAAGGCATATAATTAATCGCTTCAATTTTTAAAAGCGCATAATATTTTTCTTGATCTTTAGGTTCTCTAACTTGCCCTGTGACGATATCTCCTACACGTAATGCAAATTTACGAATTTGAGAATTAGAAACATAAGCGTCATTAACGCTATCGCTTAAATTAGAATCCATACCTCTTAAAAAGCCATAGCCCTCACTTGAAATTTCTAAAATTCCTGTAAAGAGTATAAATCCGCCTTTTTTAGTTTGTGCTTTTAAAATTTCAAAAATAAGTTCTTGACGACGAAATTCGCGTGGATTTTCTATTTCACATTCATTTGCAATTTTGACTAAATTTTCTAAGTCAAGTAATTTTAAATCTTCTATTTTATAACCCTCAACTGGAATATGGGTTCTTTGATGTTGTTTTTTTTCTTTTTCCATAAGCC
>X244_Common_House_Martin__coassemble_803_pt1 | contig 11152 bp, 9 predicted proteins | sample X244_Common_House_Martin__metabat2_high_PE_010 | metagenome-assembled genome bin X244_Common_House_Martin
AAAGATTATAACATTAAAGTTGTAAGCTCTAATGAACTTGATAAAAATATTATTAAAACCAAAATTTCCTCTTTTTCTAGTTTGAAAATTATAGATCCAAAAAATTTAATAGAACGTTTAAAAAATGATATTTCAGATAAAAATTTAAAAGCATTAAAAATTTCTTTGCCTAAATTTTATAGCATAAAACTAAATCATTTACCTACTCAAAATGAACTTGATGTGATTAAAAATCAACTTTTAAGTATTTCAGGTATTACTAAGATTGAAACTTTTGCTAAAACGCATGATAAGGTTTATTCTTTACTCGTTTTAATGAAATTTGTATTTTGGTTATTTTTAATTATTATTACTGTTCTTTCTTTTGTTTTATTTTTAAAACAGATGAGAATTTGGCTTTTTGAACATACAGAACGCGTAGAAATTATGTGTCTTTTTGGAGCACCATTTTGGTTTAGATCTTTTATGCTTTATAAGATTGTATTTATGGATTGTTTGATCGCTTTTGTTATTTTATTAATATTTTTTACTCAAATTTATGATCTTGAAATTATTCAAAATCATTTAAAAGCTGTGGATATTATATTGCCTCCAATTAATTTTGTTTTACAGCTTAGTCTAATTTTCTTAGCTACTTTATTTGCATGTTTATTATTTGTAAATTCTGTGATGTTTAGGGTTAAAAAATGATAAAAAAGATTTTTTTTATCATTTTGTTTCTTTTTTTAGCTTATGCGCAAATTTATGCAAATGCTTTAAATGAGAAAGCAAAAAATTTAGAAGAAAATAAACGCATACAACAGCAATTAAATAAAAAACTTGAAGATTTAGCAAGCGATATATTAAATGGAGAAAAAACCTTAAAAGATTTAAGTTTTCAAATTCAAACGCTTAATTCTCAAACTGCAAAACTCGAAGAGAGTGCAAAAGCCCAATATAAAGAGCTTAATTTGCTGACAACTCAAAATGGTGATCTTTTAAAAAGTAGAGCGAGTATGGAGGGAAAATTAATTGCTTTAATGGCAAAAGATTTTGCTTATGATTTACCCATACCTCAAGGTTATGTTGAAGGTAAAGAAAGTTTTATAGCTTTTGAAATTTTAGGAAAATTAGATAAAGTTTTAAGTAATGAGATTTTTAAACTTTCTAAAGATTATGAAGATGTTAGTAAATTAATTGATGATAAACAAGCACAAATTCAAAAAATTAATGATAATTTAAAAGTTTATAATGCACAAATTGTCAAACTTCAAGATTTAAGAAAAAAGCAAGTTGATGAAATTAATAGACAAAAAACAGATCGTGCGATTTATGTTAAAAAACTTGAAGATTTACAAGCTCAACAAGATGAATTAAGAAAAACTCTTGATCAATTAAGAATAATACAAAGAAAGCAAGCAGAAAAAGAACAAGAAAAATCATCGATTGACAATTCAAAAATTGCAAATAATGATCAAAAAATTCGTCAACTTGGTTCAAGTTATCAAGGTGGTGCAATCAAACGCTACACAGGAAAAAAAACGATAGCGCCTTTGGATTCTTTTACTGTTTAACAAAAATTTGGAAATTATATCGATCCAATCTATAATATTAAAATTTTTAACGAAAGCGTTGTTTTAAAAAGCAAAAAATCTGATGCTGTGGTTAAAAATGTTTTAAACGGTAAAGTGGTTTTTGCGAAAGATACAAGTATGTTGGCACGTGTTGTTATTGTAGAGCATGATGATGGAATTCATACGATTTATGCACATCTTGATAAAATAGCTCCAAATATTAAAGTAGGAAAAAATATTAAAAAAGGCGCCATAGTGGGTAGAATTAAAAATGATTTAACTTTTGAGGTTACTCAAAAAAATTTTCATATCAATCCTTTAGAATTAATCAGCCTAAATTAGCTAATTTTAATTCACTTTAAACTATAATTTCACGGATTAAGGAGAGATTATGCAGGATAAAAAAAGAGTTTTAGTAAAATTTTCAGGCGAAGCTTTAGCTGGAGAGAATGGCTTTGGAATTGAAAATTCTATCTTAAAATTTATTGCCAATGAGATTAAAGAATTAGTAAAAAATGATATAGAAGTAGGTATAGTAATAGGTGGTGGAAATATTATTAGAGGTGTTTCTGTAGCTAAAGGAGGACTCATTAAGCGTACTAGTGGAGATCATATGGGTATGCTTGCTACTGTGATCAATGCTATTGCAATTCAAGAAGCTCTTGAGAGTTCTGGACTTGATGTTAGGGTTCAAAGTGCAATACAAATGGAAGCATTTTGTGAAACTTATATTATGAGAAGAGCTCATAGACATTTAGAAAAAGGTCGAGTAGTTATTTTTGCTGCTGGAACTGGAAATCCTTATTTTACAACAGATACTACGGCTATTTTAAGAGCTGTGGAAATTAATGCACATATGGTTATAAAAGCAACAAAAGTTAATGGTGTTTATGATAAAGATCCAAATAAATTTAATGATGCAGTATTTTTGCAAACTTTAACTTATGATGAAGCTATGCAGGATAATATTAAAGTTATGGATGATACAGCTATTGCTCTAGCTAAAGATAATTCTTTACCAATAGTTGTTTGCAATATGTTTGAAGAAGGCAATTTGTTAAAAATTATACAGGGTGATACAAGTCTTTGTTCCATAGTTAAAAATCAATAAAAGGAGAAAATAAATGGATTGTAGAATAGAAGAGATAGCAGCAAAAGCTTTAAGAAAAATGGGAGATGATCGTTATCGTTTATCTTTGGTGGTAGCAAAGAGAGCAGAGCAATTAGCTGATGGAGCCACACCTTTAGTTGATATTGATAAAAATAAATTAAAATTTGCTGATATTGCTTTATTTGAAATAGCAGAAGATAAAATTACTTTAGAGGGTTTAGGTGAGACCGATCGATGAGGATTTATTATTAGAAAAACTCATTGATGATGTTAAAAATTGCAAGGATTTAACAAGAGCAAAAGAGCTTCTTTTTTGCATTTGTGAAAGCGATTCTACTTTAGAGAAAGCAGTAGAATATTGTATATTTTATCATGAAGGACAGACGAGAAAAAGCGGCGAACCTTATGCTATACATCCTATTTTAGTAGCTACCTTAGTAGGGTTTTTAAGTGATAATAAAGCTGCTATTTTGGCTGCTCTTTTGCATGATGTTATTGAAGATACAGAATGTACAGAAGAAGAACTAAATAAAGCCTTTGGACATGATGTTTTAAAATTAGTTTTAGGATTAACTAAAATAATAGAAATTAGAGAAGATAATCTCATTTCTTCTAAATCAAAAAAAAATTTAACTAAATCTGCTTTAACATTTAGAAATATGCTTTTGGCCAGTACTCAAGATGTAGGTGTTTTAATTGTTAAGCTTTGTGATAGATTGCATAATATGTTAACCTTAGATGCCTTAAGAGAAGATAAACAAAAAAGAATTAGTGAAGAAACTTTGGTTGTTTATGCTCCTATAGCTCATAGACTGGGTATTTCTAGTATTAAAAATTATTTAGAGGATCTAAGTTTTAAATATTTGATGCCTGATGAATATAATATAATAGATAATTATATAAATTCTAATGATCAGCAAATGCAATTAGGACTTAATGAATTCATTTCAAAAATAGAAATTTTATTTTTAAGCAATGGTTTTAGGCAAGGAAGTTTTAAAATTCAAAAGCGTATTAAGCATAGCTATTCTATTTATCTTAAAATGCAAAGAAAAGGCATAGGTATAGAAGAAGTACTCGATTTATTAGGTGTAAGAATTTTAGTTGAAAAGGTAAGCGATTGTTATTTAGCTTTGGGAATTTTGCATACAAATTTTAATCCTTTAATTTCCCGTTTTAAAGATTATATAGCTTTACCAAAACAAAATGGATATCAAACGATACATACAACACTTTTTGATACAAAAAATATTATTGAAGCGCAAATTAGAACTTTTGATATGCATAAAATCGCAGAATTTGGAATCGCTGCTCATTGGAAATATAAAGAAGATGGTAGCGTTGTTGCACCAAATTTAGATTGGTTGACCGATATTTCAATACAAAGTGCCAATAATCCTCAAAATGCTGAAGATTATAATGCTATTGAGCTTTATGAATATGCTAAAGATAGCCTTTATGTAGAAGATATAGCTGTATATTCTCCAAAAGGAGAAATTTTTACTTTACCTAGAGGCGCTACAGTTCTTGATTTTGCCTATGAAGTGCATACTAAAATTGGACTTCATGCAAAAAGTGCTTATGTTAACCGCATTAGAGTTCCTTTACTTACAGAATTAAAAAACGGAGATATTGTTCGCGTTGTTACTAGCGAAGATAAATTTTATCGTTGTTCTTGGATTGATAGCGTTAAAACAGGAAAAGCAAAAGCTAGTATTAGAGAATTTTGTAAGCAAAAAATAAGAGAAATTAATCTTGCAAGCGCTATTAATATGCTTAGTTTTGTTTTTAGTGTAGATAAAAATAAAATAGAAGCTTGGATAGAAAAAGAAAATTTAGGAAGACGCATACGAGAAGTAGCTAATGATAATATCTATTTTAAAGATATTGTTAATGGGCTTAAAAAGTATGCAAAAAAATCTTATTGGTTTGATAAATATGAAATTCAAGAATATAATATAGGAAATTTTTTAATTTACTCCAATCATAAGATAGCAAATGTAGATTTTGACTATTGTTGCCATCCTAAAAGAGGCGATGCAGTAGTTGCTTTTGTAGAGGGTGGAAACGCTATAGTGCATCATAAGCTTTGTGATAGAGCGGAAAAAATGATAGAAAAAAAAAGAGATATGGTTTTTATAAAATGGGATTCTAATATACCAAAATCTTATAAACTTATTTTTTCTTTGGAAAATAAAAAAGGGGTTTTAGCAGAGTTTTTGGCAGTTTTAGCTAAAATGCAAATTAATTTATTAACAATCAATTTAGCAAAAGATATAAATTCAACTGTGGATTATTTTGAAATAACAATGGAAATACCAGAAAATATAAATCCTGATAGTGTTCGTGAGAGATTAAAAATTCATTGTAAAATCTTAGATTTTGTATCTTTAAATGATGCCTATAAAGAAAGTTAAAGGGATAGATAATGAATATAAAAGATATTTTAGCCGAAATTAAAAGAGGATGCGCAGAGATTATTGATGAAGAAAAAATAGAATCATTAATAAAAAATTATTATGAAAAGGGTGAAAATTTTTTCGTTAAAGCAGGTTTTGATCCTACAGCTCCTGATTTACATTTAGGGCATAGTGTGGTTTTAAACAAGATGGCTTTTTTGCAAAAACATGGAGCGATAGTACAATTTTTAATTGGTGATTTTACAGGTCAAATTGGCGATCCAAGCGGTAAGAATGCTACAAGAAAAAAACTAGATAAAGAGCAGGTTTTAATTAATGCAAAAACTTATGAAAAACAGGTTTTTAAAATTTTAGATAAGGAAAAAACTCAGATTAAATTTAATTCTGTATGGCTTAATGAACTTGGAGCTAGTGGTTTAGTGGAACTTACTTCAACTTTTAGTGTAGCTAGAATGCTTGAACGAGATGATTTTACAAAGCGTTTTAAAGAACAAAGTTCTATTAGTATTTGTGAATTTTTATATCCCTTGCTTCAGGGTTATGATAGTGTTTTTTTAAAAAGCGATATAGAAATGGGAGGGACTGATCAAAAATTTAATCTTTTAATGGGTAGACATCTTCAAAGAATTTATAATATAGGTAAAGAACAAGCAGTGATGATGATGCCTCTTTTAGAAGGATTAGACGGTGTTAATAAAATGAGCAAAAGTTTAAATAATTACATAGGTGTTACAGAAAAACCTAATGATATGTATGCTAAAATTCTAAGCATTAGTGATGAGTTAATGTTTAGATATTATGAACTTTTGAGTCAAAAAACTTTACAAGAACTTGAAGTTATAAAAAATGATATAAAAAATGCTAAATTGCATCCTAAAAAAGCTAAAGAAAATTTAGCTTTAGAAATTGTTGAGCGTTTTTATACAAAAGAAGATGCAATATTTGCAAAAGAAGAATTTGATAGAATTCATAGTGCTAATGCTTTGCCAAGTGAAATTAAAGAATTTGAATTTAAAGGTGAAAGTATTTGGCTGGCCAAAGCATTGGTATTGTGTGAATTAGAAAGTTCAACTTCTGCTGCAAGAAGAAGTATAAGTGCTAATGCAGTGAGTGTGAATTCTCAAAAAATTAATAATGAACAAATGCAATTAAATACTGGAGAATATATTTTACAAATGGGTAGAAGAAAATTTGCAAAATTAAAGGTTAAAGAATGAGTTTTAAATCTCTTCAAATAGGAAAACATTTAATTAAATATCCAATTTTTCAAGGAGGAATGGGTTTAGGTATTAGTTGGGATAAGCTAGCTTCAGCTGTATCTTTAAATGGTGGTCTTGGTATTATTTCATCTGTTGGAACAGGGTATTATGAAAATCGCTCCTATGTAAACAAAGAGCTTAATGCTAAACCTTATGGTAGTGAGAATTTTTATTCAAGAAAAGGTTTACAAGCTTTAATTGATAATGCTAGAAAAGTTTGCGGAGATGCACCTTTGGGGTGCAATATACTTTGTGCAAGCAATGATTATGCAAGAATTGCTAAAGATGCTTGCGAAGTCGGGTTTAATGTGATCGTTTCGGGTGCAGGTCTTCCAACAAATTTACCAGAATTTACTATGGATTTTCCAGACGTCGCTTTAGTTCCTATTGTTTCATCGGCTAAGGCTTTAAAAATTATTTGCAAAAGATGGCAAAATCGTTATAATCGTTTACCAGATGCTATAGTGCTTGAAGGGCCAAAAAGTGGTGGGCATCAAGGTTTTACTTATGAACAGTGTCTTGATCCAAATTATCAATTGGAAAAATTAATCACTCCAGTAGTTGAAGAAGCAAAAAATTGGGGTTCATTTCCAGTAATTGCAGCGGGAGGAATTTGGGATAAAAAAGATATTGAAAATGCAATCGCATTGGGTGCAAGTGGAGTACAGATGGGAACGCGTTTTATAGGTACTTTTGAGTGTGATGCCAGTGATGATTTTAAAAATGTTTTACTTTCTTGTAAAGAAGAAGATATAGAGCTTATTAAATCCCCGGTAGGATATCCTGCTAGAGGTGTAAGAACCAATTTGCTTGATTTAGTAGATAAAAGAATGGGACCTAAAATAAATTGTATTAGCAATTGTGTAGCTCCTTGTGGTCGAGGAAAAGAGGCTACAAAGGTCGGATATTGTATAGCTGATAGGCTTTTTGATGCATGGTCTGGGAAAAAAGAAACAGGATTATTTTTTACAGGGGCAAATGGATATCGTTTGGATAAATTAATCAGTGTTAAAGAATTAATACATAAGCTTGTTAATGGTGAAGAATGATTAAATTTTTATTTTTCTTTTTTGTTTTTGTTAATATTTGTTTTGGAGCATATGAAAAAGAACTTGATAATTTTGATAATAATTTTATTACATCTAAAACTGATATACAAATAAAACTTCATCAGCAATTAAAAAGTCTTTATATTCAAAGCGTTATTAATGAGGATGAAAAAACCAAGATAGAAATTTTAAAAAGATTGATTATAAGTTCAAATGTTTTAAATTTAGACGATCGATCTTATGCAGAAGAGTTAAAAGAAAGTGGAGTTAGTCAATCAAGTATTAATGCTTTAAGAAAGGCTGTTATTAAAGATAAAAAAAGAAATAATTCTTTAGATAATGCTGAAATTTCTACTTTTTCACAAACTCAAAATCAAGAAAATGCTTCAAAGAATGAAAAAAAACATGATACCAATATGAGGGTAGAAAAAAAGCTACAAATACAAAATAATCTTTCAGAAGTAAAAAAAGAAAATGATAAAATTTATATTTTAAATTCAAATAAAATCAATCAAAGCATTGAACTAAGACTTAATACAAATTTAAGTGAAAAAGATGTTAAAAGTTTTGTTTTAGATGAAAAAGGAAATTTCCGTTATATCAGTGATTTTAGCGGCATTTTAGAGGGAGGAAAAAAAGAATATAAGATGGATGATTACCGAGTAGTCATCTCACAATTTAATCCAAAGACGATTCGTATTGTTATCTATGCTAAAGAAAGAATTCCTATTGTTTTTGATTTTAATGATAAAAAAATAAAAATTTCAAAACAGTCTAATATTGCTATAAAAAATACAAAAAAAGAAATTCAAGTAACCCAAAAAGATTTACCAAAAAAGCAGGAAATCAAACCAATCAAGGCACAAGTTTCTCAAGAAAAAAAGCCAAGACAAGATAAAAAAGATTCTTTATATGTTTTAGATGTTGATAAAATTTCAAATTCTGTTATACTTAATTTAAGTGATAATTTAAGCGATGATGAAATTTCAATTTTTAGTTCTAAAGATCAAAAATTTTTTAGACAAATTGTAAGTTTTAAGGGAGTTTTAGAGGGAAATCGCAAAAATTTTACCTTTGGTAAAAATAATATTACAGTAACGCAATATAATCCAAAAACGGTTAGAGTTGTTCTTAGTTCTCCAAAAGATTTTAATATTTTTAAAAATTTAGAGGATAAAACTTTAACTTTAGGTTTTCAAAAGGATGTTAAAAAAACATCCAATAGTGATGATAAAAAAAATAAAAATAATAACAATAAAAATATCTTAACTCATAATTTTAAATCAAAAAAAATTATTGTTATTGATGCAGGACACGGTGGAAAAGATAGTGGAGCCTTAGGCAACAAGCAAGGGACTCTCAAAGAGAAAAATGTTGTTTTAAGCACAGCCTTAAAACTTGGAAATGAACTTAAAAAAAGAGGCTATAGAGTCCTTTATACCAGAAGTACTGATCAATTTATCAATTTAAGAGATAGGACTAAATTTGCCAATGATAAAAGAGCAGATTTGTTTATTTCTGTTCATGCTAATGCAGCACCTAATGCAAAAAAAGCTAAAAGTGCTGAAGGTGTAGAAACTTTCTTTCTAAGTCCTGCTAGAAGTGAAAGAAGTAAAAAAGCAGCTGAAAAAGAGAATCAAGGAGATTTTGAAGAAATTAATTATTTTTCTAAACAGAGTATTTTGAATTTTTTAAATCGTGAAAAAATTGTAGCATCAAATAAACTTGCTATTGATGTAAAAAAAAAATATATTAACTCAAACAAGAAAAAAATATAAAATTGTTGATGGCGGAGTGAGAGAAGCTCCTTTTTGGGTTCTTGTGGGAGCTCAAATGCCAGCAATTTTAATTGAAATAGGATATATTACTCACCCAAATGAAGGTCAAAGAGTCGCAAGTAAAACTTTTCAAGATATTTTAGCCAAAGGGATTGCTGATGGAGTTGATAGCTACTTTTATCACAATCGTTAAATGAAAAAAGCAAATATAATTTTTAAAGATAATACACCTTTTTCTCTTGATTTTGATGATTTTTATTTTAATTCACAAGATGGAATACAAGAGAGTAAATATATTTATACAGAAGCTTTTAATTGGGATAATAAAGAGCAATTTGTTATCGCTGAAACAGGTTTTGGAATAGGGCTTAATTTTTTTCTAACTTTAAAAAGGTTTCTTAAGGAACAAAATGATGAAAAAAGATTGTTTTATATCAGTATAGAAAAATTTTATATTGATAAAGAAAAATTAAGAGAAACTTATCAAAAACTTGGGTTTTATGAGGATTTTAAAGAAGTGCTTGAGCCTTTTTTAAAATTTTATCCCCCTTGCAAAGAGGGATACTATCGATTTTATTTTAAAAATTGTTTTTTAGATCTTATATTTGATGATATTTCAATTTTAAAAAAGCTTGATTTTAAAGCCAATGTATGGTTTTTAGATGGTTTTTCTCCTAGTAAAAACTCGGCTATGTTTGATGATAATGTATTATTTGAGGTGGCAAGATTATCAAAAAAAGGAACTCAGCTTTGTACATTTTCTGCAGCTAGTTTACTGCAAAAAAATCTTCAAAAAAATGGTTTTTGCATTCGGAAAATCAAAGGATTTAGAAAAAGAGAAATGATTCAGGCTTTTTTTGAAAATGATAAAACTGGACAAGAAATGTTTCAAGAAGCATATTTTAAAAGAGTTTCTCAAAAAATAAAAAATAAAGAAGTAGCGATTATAGGTGCAGGTATTTGTGCAGCAGTTTTAGCGTATGAGCTTTTTTTAAGAGGTTTTAAAATTAGTATTTTTGAAAAAAATGCTTGTTTAGGTAAGGGTGCTAGTGGTAATGAAAGCGGAATTTTAAGTTCTTTGATTTTAAAACCGGGTGTTGCTTTAGGTGAATTTTCTCAACTTGCTTTAGTTGAGGCCAATCGTTTTTATCGCCAAATTTTGGATTTAAAATTAGAAGGAGTTATAGAAATTGCACATAATGATTTAATGCAGGAGCGTTTTTTATCTCAAAAAAATAATATTTTATTTAATATTAAAAAAAATCAAGCATTTTTACAAGATGGTGGACACATCCAACCAAAAAAACTTGTTCAAGCTTTATTTGAAAAAAGCAAAGCTAAGATTTATTTTAATCATCAATTTGAGAATTATCAATATAAAAATGGCACCTTTAAACTTTTTTTTAATGGAATGAAGGATTATTATCAGTCAGAAATCTTAATTTATGCTATGGGTGCAGATACTAAAGATTTTATATCTTATGATTTTATGAATTTGAGCAAAGTTCGTGGTCAAGTTACTCATTTAGAGCCTTTTTGCGATATTCAATATCCACTTTCATCTAAAGCTTATATTTGTCCAAAAAATCAAGGAATACAAGTTATAGGTGCAAGTTATGATCGTTTAAATTCTAGTTTTAATCCTAACAGTGAAGACGATAGAGAAAATATTAGAAATATTAAAGAATTTTTAAAAGGTGATGAAAAATTAATTTTTAAGGGATCTAAAGTAGGATTTAGATCTTATTCTAGTGATCGATTTGCTATTATTGGTGCTGCTTATGATGAAAATTTTTATAAAGAGTGCTATAAAGATTTATTATGGACAAAAAATAAAAAGCAGAAATTGCCTCAAAATATTCCCAATCTTTATTTAAATTTTGCTCATGGATCTCGAGCTTTTTCTACATCTATATTAGCCGCACGTTATCTTTGTGCTCTAATTGGAGATGAGCCTTTGTGTATAGATAAAGATTTTATTT
>X244_Common_House_Martin__coassemble_804_pt1 | contig 11143 bp, 12 predicted proteins | sample X244_Common_House_Martin__metabat2_high_PE_010 | metagenome-assembled genome bin X244_Common_House_Martin
TATCAAAGAATAGAGAATAATATAAAGCAAAACTCATTTGATTTTAAAAAAATATTTATATCCTTAGGAATTCTTAGTATTAATTTTCTTATAATTTTAAAAGATTTTATCAATTTTATAGGTGCTTTTTTTGTCGCTCTTATATTATGTTTTAAAAATCCTAAAAATTTTCGTTTTGTATCTTTTTTGTATCATATAGAAAATTCGGCATTTAACGCTTTACCTATTATTATTCTCACTGCAATACTAATTGGAATCGTTCTTGCTTATCAAGCAGCTTATCAATTAGCACAATTTGGAGCTAATATTTTTATTGTTGATCTAATAGGAATTTCAGCCACAAGAGAACTCGCTCCTTTAATTACAGCTATTATAATAGCTGGAAGAAGTGCGAGTTCTTATACAGCTCAAATTGGAGTTATGAAAATAACAGATGAAATTGCTGCAATGAATACAATGGGATTTAGATCTTTTGATTTTATTATCATTCCTCGCGTTATGGCTTTAATTATCTCCATGCCTTTGATAGTTGCCTTAAGTGATGCCGTAAGTATTTTAGGTGGAATGATAATAGCAAAAATAAACCTTGATATTTCTTTTTCAGAATTTATAAGACGCTTTAAAGAAGCAGTAGAATTAAAACAAATCATTATAGGTCTTGCAAAAGCTCCAATGTTTGGTTTTTTAATTGGCGCGATTGCTTGTTTTAATGGTTTTAAAGTAAAAAATACTACACAAAGTATAGGAATTTATACCACAAAAAGTGTTGTAAGTACTATTTTTTGGGTAATAGCATTTGATGCTTTATTTTCAATTATTTTAACTATGGCTGGAATTTAATGATTATTAAGGCACGCAATATCATAACTAAATTTGATCAAAAAATAATCCACAATAATATAAATTTTGAAGTTAAAAAAAATGAAATTTTTGGCATTTTAGGTGGAAGCGGAAGTGGTAAATCTGTTTTATTAAAACAAATGTTGCTTTTAGAGCATTTTGATGAAGGAGAATATGAAATTTTAGGATTTAAAATTAAAAATATAAGTGAAAAAAATGCTCTAAATTTACAAAAACAATGGGGAGTGGTTTTTCAATTTGCTGCTCTTTTTAGTTTTTTAAATGTTTATGAAAATATAGCCATTCCTTTGAAAGAATATACTCAACTAGATGAAGATTCTATCAAAGAATTAGTTTTTATGAAACTTAAAATGGTTGGGTTAAATGAAAATGTTTTAAAGCAATTTCCAAGCCAATTAAGCGGAGGTATGCAAAAAAGAGTAGCTATTGCAAGAGCACTAGCTTTAGATAGCAAATTGCTTTTTCTTGATGAACCTACTTCAGGATTAGATCCACATAGTAGCCGAGAATTTGATGAACTTATTTTAGAATTACAACAAATTTTTAATCTTAGTATTGTGCTAGTAACTCATGATAAAGATAGCATGAAAACTTTACTAGATCGCTTTATCATTTTAGAAAATACTCAAGTAGGTTTTTATGGAACTTATGAAGATCTTAAAATGCAAAATGAAAAACTTTTTAAAAAATTTATGGAGTAAAAGTGGAAAATAGAGTTAATTATTTTTTTGTAGGAATTTTTATATTTGGATTATTTTTTGCTAGTTTGGCATTTATACTTTGGCTTGGTGGATACTCCAAAAAAGAAAGTTTTAAATACTATGAAATTTATACGCAAGAATCTGTAGCAGGACTTGGAATCAAAGCACCTGTAAGACTTTTAGGTGTAGAAGTAGGAAGTGTAGAAAAAATAAGTATAGAAGAACGAGATAATTTAGGTGTTAAAATTTTAATTAAAGTGAAAAAAAATACTCCTATTAAACAAGATACATACGCGACTTTACAACTTCAAGGAATCACTGGACTTAAATTTATACAACTTCAAGGAGGAAGTAAAGAAAGTCCAGAACTTGTTAATCACAATAAAAAGCTCCCTGTAATTCAATTTAAAGAAAGCTTTTTAGCTACTATAGACAAGCAAAGTGAACATATTTTTTCTTTGGTTAAAACGGCTGATTTAAAAACTAAAGAACTTTTAAACGAACAAAATTTAAAAAATTTAGGACTCATTTTAAATAATTTAGCTCAAATAAGTTCCCATCTTAACAAAAACTCACAAAAAATGAGTCAAAATATTACAGATGCTAGTTTCAAATTGGGACAGATGGCGGATAATATAAGTTTTACTGCTAAAAATTTTAATGAAATTTTAAAGAGCGTCAAAGAAACAACAATTGCTTTGAATTCTTTTGTTAAAAAAGCTGATTCAAAAATAGATTCTTATGATGATTTAAAACAAAATATTGATCAAAATTTAGAACTTCTAAATAAAGTATTATTAGAAAGTGATATTTTAATAAAAAATTTACAAAGAAGTCCTTCTGATATTTTATTCAAACAAGAAAAACAACAACTAGGGACGGTAGAAAGATGATGAAAAAATATTTGTATATACTTATTTTAAGTTTTATTTTTTATGGATGTTCTATAAATAATCAAATTGATAAAACCCAAATGTTTATTTTAAAAAACGATGAAATCTCATCTAATATCTCCTTTAAAAAAACAAACAAGATTTTAAAAATTAAAAATGCTTATTTACCCCTATATCTTAATTCAAAATCAATCATATATACAAAAAACAATATAAGCAATACTTATGCTTATCATTTCTGGGCAGATTTGCCTAGCAATTTTTACAAATCTTTTCTTTTATCAAAACTAGAGAAAACTAAAATATTTAAGACTGTTATTTCATCACAAAGTTCATTAAATGCTAATTATGTTCTTGAAAGTAGAATTGATTCTTTTGAACAAATTATTGATTTAAAGCAAAACTATACACAAATTACTGTAAGTGTTAATCTTATAGATGTTAAAAAAAATGAAATTATTGCTCATCAATTTTTTAATTGTAAAGAAAATATTAATCAAAATAATATTTCAAATATTTATCAATCTTTTGAAAAAAATTTAAATTCTTTAACTAAAGATATTATTTTATGGATCAATTCCAAAATTGATTGAAAGTAGGAACACTTTTTGCTTTTAAAAGAATAGCAATATTTTTTTGAAAGGCAAAAAATGAAAAATGAATTAGATATATTAAAAAAACACTTAGGGGAAGTTGAGGCAATAGGAGAATTTAAAGCAAATCAAATTTGCTCACAAATAAACGATGCAAATGATTTTATTGGTGCCTTACAAGTATTAGAGCTTACTCTTAAAAAAATTGAACAAAGTATCACTCAAAGACTCGATGATCAAATTGATAATTTACAAAAACGCACTTTAGATGCAACTACTTCGCAACTTATTCAAAATTGTTCTTTTATGGGAACTGCCCTTTTTGGAAATATTTTTAATGTTTATGTTGGTAAAAAACTTTTTGAATTTGAAATTTCAAATCCTCTTTTAATCTTAGAAAAAGCTGGATATGAAGGTGTTTTAGCTTATACTCAAGATAAAAGAGATGAGATAAAAAACATTTTAGCTGATCTTGCTAATGCAATTATCATGGGTCAAAATATAGATAATGCTGGAATGTATGACTCAAGTATGGATTTTAAAAATCTTTTTAGATAATCATTTTATAAAACAGAAAGAATATCTGCTCGTCCATTAATAATTGCAACACAATGCTCATAATGTGCAGTGTTTAACTCATCAACACTGCCAGCATCCCATTTTCCATTAAAATGTTTTGGAGTTCCATCATTTTGGCATATCATAGGCTCTATACAAAAAACCATTCCATTTTTTATCTTAGGTCCACTTTTGGCATTAGCCCCTTTTTCTAAATAATTTAAAATTTCAGGTTCTCCATGGGGTTTTCGACCTATCCCATGCCCACAATATCCACGCAATGGAACAAAACCTCTTGAAGCGATAAATTCACCCAAAGCAGCTGAAAGCTCTTTAAAACGCATTCCATCTTTAATAATATCAATTGCATAATATAAAGCATCTTTAGCGCAAGCAATTAAAGCTTCATCTTTGGAGGAAATTTTGCCAATAGCAATAGTTCTAGCAGCATCCCCATAATATCCATCAAGCATTGTGCCAACATCTATACCTAAAATATCACCTTCTTTAAGAATTTTATCATCAGGAATTCCATGAATGCAAACTTGATTTAAAGAAGTGCAAATTGCACCTGGAAAGCCATAAAGTCCTTTAAAAGAAGGTTTAGCGCCCAAACTTAATATATATTCTTCTGCCATTTGATCAATTTGTTTTAAACTCATTCCAATTTTTATTTCTTTTTCTAAAAAATCCAAAGTTTTTGCGACAATTTGATTTGCGTTTCTAAGTTTTTCTATTTCCGAAAGTTTTTTCAATTCTATCATTATATATCCTTATAAATTTAACCAAATTTTAGCAGTATTTTTTAAAGATTGCACATCACTTGAAGCATAAAAATGCAAAAAAGCTTTATCTTTTTTATAAATTAGTTTTTGTTTTTCTTTTAAAAAATCAACTATAGCATCACCTGAATGTATTAATTTTGTATTTTGACCAAAATAACTACTCAAAGGCTTCATTAAAAAAGGAAAATGGGTGCAAGCAAGAATTAAAGCATCTGGAGTTTGAACTTTTTCAAAATAATATTTCATAGCACTTTTTAAAAATTCTCCCTCAAAAATACCCTCTTCAACCATAGGAACAAAAAGTCCAGTTGCTAAAGCTTTTATCTGAGTAAAACCTTGTTCACTTAAACGCTTTTGATACTCTTGTGATTGAATAGTCGCTTTTGTTGCAATCACCAAAATTTTTTCATTCTTATTTTTTAATGCTTTTTTTGTTGCCTCAACTCCAGCTTCTATCACTCCATATATTGGAATATTAGCATTTTGACGTAATATATCCAAAGCATAAGCACTTGCGGTATTGCAAGCAATAATAAGCATATCAATTTGAAATTTTTTAAAAAAATCTAAAGCCTCTAAACAAAATTTTATAATCGTATCTTTATCTTTTACCCCATAAGGAACTCTTGCAGTATCTCCATAATAAACTATTTCATCAAAAAAATTTGCTTCATAAAGAGACTTTAAAACACTAAGGCCGCCAATTCCACTATCAAAAACTCCAATTTTCATTTTATATATCTTCTAGCACCTATATAACGTGATTTCCAATAAGAATTACTCAAACTAGCTTCCTTGACTCCTCCTTTAGAAGAAAGATGAATAAAATTACCCTTATTCATATAAATTCCTACATGCATACCATTAGGACCTCTACCTGTCCTAAAGAAAACTAAATCTCCAGTCTTTAAATGAGATTTAGAAACTTTTGTACCTGAATTTAGCTGAGTTACAGTTGTTCTTGGAATTTTTGTATTAAATTTTAATAAAGCTTTTTGTGTAAATGCTGAACAATCAGCGCCTCTTTTAGTATTTCCTCCTAAAACATAAGGAGTTTTTCTCCATTCATAGGCGATAGATTTGAGTTTAGATTCTGCATTTGAATAATGATTATTTGATTTTCCCATAAAAGTAAAGTTAGGATAAAAACTACAACCTGTGATGAAAAATAAAGCTAAAAAAATAAAAAAAAGTTGCCTCATTTATTTCTCCTTTTTTTAAGCACGATTTGCAAAAAATCTAAGATAAATAAATCCCCAAATTCCAGAACAAAATGAGGCAATTAAAATGGCAAGATTATCTGCATAATGAAATATATCGCTTACCTCATAGGCTAAACCATCAATAAATAAACTCATAGTAAAGCCTATACCAGTTAAGATACAAACTCCATAGAGTTGTCTTAAATTTGCTCCTTGAGGCAAATGAGCTAATTTAAATTTTATAGCAAAATAAGAAAAAATAAAAACCCCTAATTGTTTTCCTATAAAAAGTCCCAAAAATATTCCTATACTTACTCCAGAAAACATCGCTTTTAAATCTATATTTGATAAATTCACTCCTGCATTCGCAAAAGCAAATAAAGGTAAAATAACAAAAGTAAGCCAAAATTTCAAACTTTCATAAATATCTTCTAAAAAAGGTTTACCTTCTTTAGTAGACATAGGAATAAAAAAAGCTGTGATGATTCCTGCTAAAGTAGCATGCACTCCGCTTTTTAAAACACTGATCCAAAGAATCAATGAACAAATAAAATAAAAAGATTTTCTCGTAATGCTAAAAATATTAAGTATAAGCATTATAAAAATAACAATTGCGGCAATAATAAAAGCAAAAATAGAAAGTTTAGTGGTATAAAAAATTGCAATAATTAAAATAGCCCCCACATCATCAAAAATAGCTAAAGAAAGTAAAAAAATTTTTAAACTTGATGGAATATATTTACCACACATCATCAATATTGCTAAAGCAAAAGCTGTATCTGTAGCTGTTGGAATGGCCCAACCCTTAAGAGTATACATATCGCCTAAATTAACTAAAGTAAAAAATAAAGCAGGGATTAATATACCTCCTACAGCTGCTATAAAAGGCAATACTATATTTTTAGGGTTTTTAAAATCTCCATGTAAAAATTCTTTCTTAAGTTCAAGACCTATTGCAAAGAAAAAAATCGAAATGAGTCCATCATTTACCCAAAGTAAAAAAGGCTTATTAAGCTGAAATTCACCAACACTAAATCCCACTTTTAAATTAAGAAGGCTACGATAATGTTCACTAAAAAATCCATTTTGTATTAATAAAGCAAGTAAAGTAGAAATAATTAATAAAATTCCCCCAAAGGCCTCACTTAAAACTAAAGTTTTTAATTTATGAAATACACCATTCATTTGATTATCTTAAGGTATATAAAACCGATTAAGGCACTAATTAAACTCGCCAGTAAAATAGCTAATTTATCAGCATGTTCAAAAATATCGCTATTTCTATAGGCTAAACCATCAATAAATAAACTCATAGTAAAGCCTATACCAGTTAAAATACAAACTCCATAAAATTTAGAATATTTTATATCTTCTGGAAGTTTTGCGAGCTTTAATTTGATAGCAAGATAACAAAAAGAAAAAACTCCTAATTGTTTACCCAAAAATAAACCTAGCATAATCCCAAGACTCACAGGCGAAAATAAAGCACTCGCATCCATATCTTTAACATCAACTCCCGCATTCGCAAAAGCAAATAAAGGTAAAATAAAATAAACCACCCAAGGATTTAAATCCTTTAAAACTTTATGTAAATATGGTTGTTTATCAGATGTATCTAAAGGTATAAATAAGGCTATAATTACCCCTGCTAAAGTAGCATGCACTCCGCTTTTCAGCATGGCTACCCACAAAATCACTCCAATTAAAACATATAAAGATAAGTGTGTAAAATGAAGATAATTTAACACAAATAAAACCAAAATACATAAAAAACAGATTACAATAGCTAAAAATGAAAGTTGATCAGTATAAAATAATGCAATAATAATAATTGCACCTAAATCATCAAAAATAGCTAAAGAAAGTAAAAATAATTTTAAACTCGATGGAATTTTATTTCCCAAAAGCATTAAAATCCCGACTGCAAATGCAATATCTGTAGCCGTTGGAATAGCCCAACCTTGCATAGCAAAATCATGAGAATGATTAATTAAAGTAAAAATTAAAGCTGGAAGAATCATACCCCCTAAAGCTCCAAATAAAGGTAGAGAAACTGATTTTATATTTTTAAGCTGCCCACGTAAAATTTCATATTTTAACTCAAGTCCAATACAAAGAAAAAATATTGCAATCAATCCATCATTAATCCAAAGCTCTAAAGGCTTTGCGATTTTAAAATCCTCAAAACCAATTGTTAAATTTGCATGAAATAACTCTGCGTAATAAAAACCAAAAGAAGAATTTTTAAATAATAATGCTAAAAGAGTGAAGAATATAAGCAAAATTCCAGGAAAAGTTTCACTTAAAATTATTTTTTTAATCGTATGCATCTATAACCCATCCTAGAATCAAAAATTATTTTTATTATGATTATAACTAAAAAATACTAAAGAAATAATTATTTATGAAAAATTTATTAGGATACAAATTTGCATCCTAATTGTCAGATATTAAGCATAAATATCTAAACCACCAGAGCTCGAAGCTTTTGGAGCGGAAGCTTCAGAGACATTCTCCATACCTTCAATAAGCTTACTCATTAATGTTTCATTTGTATCCATAGATTTTTTTAATACTGAAGTATTAACTGCTGTTAATAAGTTTGCATTACTCATGGTTGCATCTGAAATCATAACGCCCTCCTTATTTTAATTTAGTCTTAATTAGCAAAGACATTTAAATAATATCGGAAATATTTTAAAAAAGTTAATAGCATTTTTTTAAAATCTATCTTTTGAAAATTAAAAATTTAAATTTTCATTGTAAATTATTTTTTAGTCCTATTTAAGATTATTTGTACTATACTTTTATAATTGATAATAAATATTATTTTTAATAATTAAAATTATAGTTTATGGAGCAAATAATAATGAAAATTTTTAGAATAATACTTTTTTATTTTTTATCTTTTTTCGCAACAACTGTTTTTGCCAAAGTCGACAATTATATTGCCGAAGCAAATATAATTAAAAGCATCCTCAAACAAAGTTTAGAGTTATATAAAAAAGGTGATACTCAACAAGCAAAAAAACTAAGTGAAGATGCTTATTTTCAACATTTTGAAAATATGGAAGGCCCTATAGGTAGAAATATAGGTCGAAAAGCTATTACCATGGAACGTAAATTTATTAATTTGCGTCGTATGTATAAAGAAAAATCCTCTTTAGAACAAATCAATGCACTCATTGAAAGTCTTTATTATGATTTAGATGAAGTTGCTCCAATTTTACAAAATGGATATAAATTAAAAGCAGAAGCTAGTCAAACTAACTATGATAAAGCTGCTGCTGAGAAATCTAGTCTAGAAGCTAATGCCAAAAGAGAAGCTGATGCTGAAGCTTTAATTGCACAAATTACAGGTGTTAAACCCTTATCAAATAACACTGATACAAACACTAGTGCTCATTTATCAAATTTAAATTCCAAAGATATTAATCAAGATCTTCAAGCTGCAGCTTCTATGGATGCAAGATTGCAATTTATTCTTGATAATATTTCGACCAAATTTACTCTAGCTGCAAATGCTTTTAAAAATGGAAATTATAATGAAAGTAAAAATTTATTAAATGATGCTTTATTCAATGATTATCGAAATACAAAAGTTGAAATTCTTATCAATAAATTTACTAAAGCAGGAAATGATCAAAAATTTCAACAAGCTCTAAGAACATTAATGCGCAAGATTGATGAGCAAAAACTTGATGAAAGAAAATTAAGAGATGATTTAGATAATATAGAACAACAGCTTTTTGATATATTTTTACAAATTCCAAATTCAGAACTTTCAAAATTAAAACTAAAAGGTTTTAATAACGAAAATCAAGGAAAAGATTATTCTAAAGTAGGAGATGATATCAAAATTGCTTTAAATGAAATTTTAAATAATTATGATGGTTTTAATATTTCGGCTATTAATGAATTACAAAATACCTATTTAGATATTTTTGAAGCTAGTGGAATGGAAAATAAAATTGGTGCAGTTGATAACAACTTAAAATTAAAAATTGAAAGTCTATTTTCCCAAAGTGTTGCATTGATTAAAAATAATGCTGATAAAAAAGAACTTAAAGATACTTTTGATGAATTGGAAAAATTCATCCAGAAAGGCATAGATAAAATTCAAGATTCTACACCTTATTCCCTTTTTATATGGGCTTTGGGAATCATCATACGTGAAGGTTTAGAAGCTTTAATTATCGTTGTTGCTATTGTATCTTATCTTGTTCAAAGTGGTAATAGAAATCGCCTAAATATAGCCTATAGTGCGCTTTTTACAGGGATTATACTAAGTTTTATTACTGCTTTTGCTGTCTCTTGGATTTTTAAGGAAAATGCAGGACAAAGCAGAGAGCTTATAGAAGGTATTACAATGCTCATAGCGGTTCTTTTATTATTTTATGTTGGATTTTGGCTACTTTCCAATGCGCAAAATAAAAAATGGGCTAGTTTTATCAAACAAGGCGCAATTGATGCTATTTCAAACAATAGTGCAAAAACACTTTGGATTACTGTTTTTTTAGCTGTTTATAGAGAAGGTGCTGAAACAGTACTTTTTTATCAAGCTTTACTTTTTGATGCAAAAACTAGTACAGATTTAAGTGCCATATTTGGAGGACTTGGCCTTGGAATTTTAATTCTTATTGTTTTATACTTTCTTTTAAAAGCAGGAGCTATTCGCATTCCAGTTAAGCAATTTTTTTACATTACCTCATATATTATTTTTTATATGGTATTTGTTTTTACAGGCAAAGGCATAGCAGAACTTATAGAGGGAAAGATTATTCTTCCTAGCTTAATCCCTATTAATTTTGAGCCTATATTATGGCTTGGAATTTATCCTTACTATGAAACTTTAATACCACAGTTCATAGTATTAATTTTATTAATTATTGGTATTTTAATGACAAAACAAATTTCAAAAAAAGGAGTAAAATGAAAAAAATTTTATCTGGTGCTGTTATAGCAGCAATTACAAGCATTAATCTTTTTGCAGGTGAAGTACCGATTGGGGATCCAAAAGAGTTAAATGGAATGGAAATAGCAGCTGTTTATCTTCAGCCAATTGAAATGGAGCCGAGAGGAATTGACCTTGCAGCTTCATTGGCTGATATTCACTTAGAAGCAGATATTCATGCGACTAAAAATAATCCTAATGGATTTCCAGAAGGATTTTGGATGCCTTATTTAACTATAGCTTATGAACTTAAAAATACTGATACTGGGGCCATTAAACGTGGAACTTTGATGCCTATGGTTGCAGATGATGGTCCTCATTATGGTGCTAATATCGCTATGGAAAAAGACAAAAAAGGTGGTTTTGGGGTAGGTAATTATGAACTTACTTTTTATATTTCAAATCCTGAAAAACAAGGATTTGGACGCCATGTTGATGAAGAAACTGGTGTAGGTAAATGGTTTGAGCCTTTTAAAGTTGATTATAAATTTAAATATACTGGCACACCAAAATAATTTATATTTTTAGAAATTCTTATTCATAGAATTTCTAAAAATACTTCTTATACTTTAAAAAATAGAATCTTGGTTTATTTT
>X244_Common_House_Martin__coassemble_811_pt1 | contig 10975 bp, 15 predicted proteins | sample X244_Common_House_Martin__metabat2_high_PE_010 | metagenome-assembled genome bin X244_Common_House_Martin
TTAATACATGTTGATTAAAATAAAATATTATTAACAAATATAATCAAATAATAAAAATTATTTAAAAAGATATTTTTTAGATAAGTAGTATTAAATATTTACAACGACAATATCGTTGTAAATATTATTTTTTAAGTTCTTTAATGCGAGCTGCTTTCCCACGTCTATCTCTAAGATAAAATAATCCTGCACGACGAACACGGCCTTTTCTTAGCACAGTAATACTCTCTAAGCTTTCACTATAAATTGGGAAAATTCTTTCAACGCCTACATTATTAGCACCAATTTTACGAACAATAAAAGTTTCACTTACTCCATTGCCTCTTCTAGCGATACAAACACCTTCAAAATTTTGAATTCTTGTTTTATCGCCTTCTTTAATACGAATTGCAAGCTTTAAAGTATCTCCAGCACGAAATTCTGGAACATTTTTACCCTCAATTTGCTTAGCTTCAAATTGTTCTATGTATTTGTTTTTCATAAAAATCCCTCATTTTTTGCGTTTATGCTCCAAAAATAAATCTGGACGAAAAAATTTAGTTTTGCAAAACGCTAAAGTAGTTTTTAAACTTGCAATTTTAGCGTGATTACCCTTTAAAAACTCTGAAGGGGTATAAAAACTTTGACCTTTTCTTTCAAAAATAAAAGGTTTTGAAAATGAAGGAGCTTCAAGTAAATTATTTTCAAAACTTTCTTCTTCAAGACTGGAAGTATTTCCCAAAACTCCCCCTATATTTCTTAAAATCGCATCGCAAAGAGTCAAAGCTGGCAATTCTCCACCAGTTAAAATAAAGTCTCCTATGCTAAAAACTTCATTAGCAAATATTTCTATAACTCTCTCATCTATACCTTCATATCTCCCACAAACCAATACAATATTTTTCTTTTTACTTAAACGTTTTGCATCTTTTTGGTTAAATAATTTTGCACTTGGGGTTAAAAAAATAAAATAAGGTTCATATTCTTCATTATTTTTAATAAAATATAAAGCGTTATAGAGTGGATCAACTTGCATTAAAAGTCCAGCTCCACCACCAATTTTATAATCATCTACCTTATGATAAGAATTTTCACTAAAATCTCTAGGATTAACAAATGAAAGTTTAAAAAGATTTTTTTTTCTTGCTTTTGCTAAAATAGAATCTTGAAAATAAAATTCAATTAAATTGGGAAATAAAGATACAAAAGTAAATTTCATGAATTTTCTAAAATTAAAAAAGCATCTTGGGTGCAAAAAATATTTTTTTTATCTACATCAATTTTACTAATAAATTTATCAAGATAAGGTATAAAAAATATTTTAGGATAATTTTTGACTAATAATTTTTTATTTGTTTCTACTTCAAATAAAAAAGAATTTCCAATTTCTAATATATTAATTACTTGGCCCAAATTTTGTTCTTGAAATAAAATTTGACATCCTAAAATATCAAAGTAAAAGAATTCATCTTTATTTAATTTACAGGTTTTTCGAGTTGTTTCAATACTTTGATATAAAATAGCATTCACAAGCTCTTGAGCTTGTTCGATGCTTTCATATCCCTCAAATAAAATTGAAGAATTAGCATGATTGTATGATTTTATAATTAATTTTTTATGACCTCTATCAATAAAAAAGGAGGAATCTTTTTTAAACTGTTTTGAAAAATCACTAAAATTATGAAGTCTCAAAAAACCTTTCAGACCAACAGTTTTTCCGAGTTTAGCAACTTGAATAAAATCTTCTTCACTCAAGAGCTTTTACCGTTACACGATAATTTGTTGCATCTTTGCTTTTAAAAGCAGATACAACAGTTTTAATTGCATTAATCATTTTACCATTTTTACCGATAAGCTTACCCGTATCTGTCTTATCAACATAAAGTATAATTTCAAAAAAATTTTCACCAAGTTCTACCTTTTCAGTTAAAATCCTATTAGGATAATCTGCTATTAACTTAGTGTATTCTTTTAAAAATTTCTCTACCATAATTATTTGTTAGTAATTGAAGCAACTTTATCACTTAATTTAGCACCTACGCTTTTCCAATAAGCTAAACGCTCTGCATCAAATTTAATAACTTCAGGCTCAACCATAGGATTATAATAACCAATGCTTTCAATCCAACCACCATCACGACGTTTTCTACTATCTGTTACCACGATACGATAAAAAGGTCTTTTTGTTCTTCCCATTCTTGTAAGTCTAATTACTGTCATTATTACTCCTTAAAATAAAAATTTTATTTATAAATATAAACTAAATACTCATAAATAAAATTTTTAAAATTGTCTTCTAGCTTGATTCATCATTTGCATCAAATTTTCCATCCCTTTTTTTCCTGAAAATTTTTTAGCTAACTTAGCTGCATTGGCAAATTGTTTTAAAAATCGATTTACTTCCATTTGAGATAAACCAGCACCTTCTGCTATGCGACGTTTTCTAGCATTATTAAGCAAATCTGGATTTTCCCTTTCTTTAGGAGTCATTGAGGAAATCATCGCTTTAATATGTAAAATTTCTTTAGAATTTTCAAGATCAATATCTTTTATAGCTGAAGACACGTTGGAAAGTCCGGGAATCATACCAATAAGAGATTTCATACTTCCAAGTTTTTTCATACTCTCCATTTGATTTAAAAAATCATTAAAATTAAATTCGCCTTTTTTAATTTTTTGATTAAGCTTTTTCGCTTCTTTCTCGTCGATTATAGTTGCAGTTTTTTCAGCTAAAGTTGCTAAATCACCTTCGCCCATAATTCTGCTAACAATTCTATCAGGTATAAAAACTTCAAAATCTGCTATTTTCTCACCAATTCCTATAAATCTTAAAGGAATTTCAATTTGCCTAGCTATTCCTAAGGCAACACCTCCTTTAGTGTCTGCATCAAATTTAGATAAAATAACACCACTAATACCCAAAGCTTGATTAAAACTAGCTGCTGTTTTAACTCCGTCTTGACCACTCATCGCATCTGCAACATAAAAAATTTCATCAGGATTTAAAATTTCTTTAATTTTCTTTAATTCATCCATTAAAATTTCATCAATAGCTAAACGCCCTGCAGTATCAACTAATAATACATCAACCATAGAATTTTTAGCTTTATCTAAAGCTTGTTTTACAACTTCTATAGGATTTTTTTCATCTTCTAAATAAAAAAGATCAAGTTCATTTGCACTACATAATTGTTTAAGTTGCTCAACAGCTGCTAAACGCTGTAAATCACAAGCAGCAATTAAAATCTTTTTATTGCGAAGTTTTAAATAATTTGCAAGCTTAACCGTAGAAGTAGTTTTACCTCCACCTTGTAAACCTGTCATAAGAACAACTGTTGGAGGTTTCGAAGAAAATATAAAACCTTGGTTTTTGTTAGCAACATTTAAAATATTTTCTAAATTTAATTTTATAGCATCTAAAAATTGTTTTTGTCCTATCCCATTTTTTTTAACATCATCTTCAACAAGTATTAATAATTCTTTGACAACTTTATGATGCACATCAGCTTTTAAAAGGGATTTCTTTAAGGTTTCTAAAGCATTCTTAAGCGCTTTTTCATCATCAACAAAACGTAATTTATTAATCGCTGATTTAAAAGATTCGCCAATTAATTCAAACACTTTATACCTTTCTTATTAATTTAAGCCTAGAATTATACAAAATTTTTTCTTAAATGGCTTTAAAAATCTAAATTTTTTATTTCAAAGCCTAAATTAAAAAAACCGTGATCTAAATCCGCCTTAAATTTATAATCAAATAAATTTATTTCATAACTATGCAAATACATCCTATTGTTAATAATTCTTGCATATTTTTCATCTCCTATGATTCCATGCTTAATAAAATTAGCGTGCACTCTAATTTGATGAGTTCTTCCAGTATGAATAATAATTTTTGCCAAGGTTTTTTTAGCTTGAACCATGATAGGAATAAATAAACTTGATGCACTCAAACCTTCTTTGGAAATTTTACTCAAAGCTCCTCGTTTTGTTTTTATAGTTAAAATTGGCTCATTAACTTCTATTTCTTCTGCTAAAATTCCATCTAAAATTGCTATATAACTTTTATAAACTTTTTGCTGTTTAAATTCTTCAATGCAAAGCTTTTTAAAATTTTCATCTTTGCAAAGTAAAATTACTCCACTTGTTTGCTTATCAATACGATTTAGTAGTTTTGCACCAAATTTTTTTTCTAAATCCTCACTTATATAAGAATAAGGTTTATTTATAGCAATAATTTTATCATCTTCAAAAATAATACTAGGATTTGACATTTTTATAATATTAAATTTTGTCTTATTACTCATTAAAGCTCTTGCGATAAGCACTTTCTTTCCATGTGTAAAAACACATCCTTTATCTATCAACTCCTTGGCTTCGCGATTTGAAATATTTTCTTGTAAGGCTAAAATTTTATAAGCTTTTTCCTGCATCAATTCCTTCCTGTATCGCTTTAAAAATTTGTGATAAATCATCACTTTTTTTAATTTTTGCTTTTAAATTACAATGGTGAATTTTATAATCCAATTCTTTTAAATCATTGCAGTAATAAACATTTTCAACTTTATCAAATAAAACTTTTTGATTATCTATAAAAGGCCCAGTTATTAAAACATTTTGAAAAGAAGCTACTTCTATTGGATTATGCCCACCAATATTTTTAAAAAAAGATCCGCCAAGAACAACTACATCTGAAATAGCATAAAAATTGATTAATTCACCTAAAGCATCTAATAATAAAATTTTTTTACTGAATTTTTTATCTTGAGTATCTAAAAGACTAAATTTTTCAAATTCTAAACCTTTATTTTTAAGTAAATTTTCAACCTCATAAAAACGTTCTGGATGTCTAGGAGCAATAATAAGCTTTTCTTTTTTACTCAAATTTATAGAGTTAAGTAGCAATTCTTCTTCGCCTGCATGTGTGCTTGCAAAAATAATTAATTTTTCCCTGGGTTTAAAATAATTTTTACTAAATTTAATTGTAATATTTGCTTTAATGTTATGCAAGACTTTAACATTTTTTGCTCCTAAACTTTCAAGTCTTATTTTATCTATATCACTTTGTGCAAAAATTTCATCAATGTAGTAAAAAATTTTTTTATAAAAAAAACGAAATCTTAAATAACTTTTATAAGATTTGTCCGAAATACGTGCATTAAGCAAAATAATTTTTGCTTGATAAAATTTAGCCATAAAAACCAACATAAGCCAATATGCCTCAAAAATGACTAAAACCCTTGTAGGTTTAGACCATAACGGTATCCAATTTTCAAAAGGGAGATAATTCACTTTATCGCAAAATTCTTTAGCACAATTAAAACCAGTTTCTGTTATAGTAGTAATTCTAGAATTAAATCTTAAAGCAAATTCTTTAATACTTCTTGTTTCGCCATAATAGCAAGAATGAAAATGAACATCAGATTTTTTCTGATTAAAATTCTTAAATAAAAAAAATCGAGATTTTAAGCTATATTTATATTTTTGTTTTAATAGAGAAAGGATAAAAACAGGGATAGCCGATATTATAAAAGCTATCCATGACAAGATATAATAACAAAAAATCAACTCTTGTCTTCTTGTTCTTTGTATAGTATTCTACCGCAATGTGGACAAGTTATAATCTCTTCTCCTTTTATCACAGATAAATAAGTTTTATCATAAATTTTCATAAAACAACCATAACATGCTTGTTTTTTAACAGCTACAACTGCTGTATTTTTAGCCCATTTTCTAATTTTTTCATAAAAGCTTAAAACTTTTAAGTTAATATCTGCAACAAGTTTAGTTTTTTTAGCATAAACATCCATTCTTTCTTTTTCCAAAGCTTCCATTTGAGTTTTAATACTTGATCTTATCGTTTCTATATCCTGCTCTTCTTTAGCTTTTTTTTCTAAAAGTTCTTTTTTAAAAAGCTCTTTATTTTCCAAAATTTTATCCAAACGAATAATCTCATCATTAGCTGAATCAAGTTGTTCTTTAGCAATATCTTCTTCTATTTTTAAAGCATTAGCCTCTTTTTCCGTTTTAACAGAAGCGCTTTTTTTACCAAGCTCTTTTATTTTAGCTGAAAATTCTGAAATATGTAAATTATTTTGAATTTTTTGATTTTTTACATCTTCAATCTCAAGTTCTAAATTACCAATTTGAATATTAATCTGATTAATCTTATTTTCAGCATCTTTTAAATTTTTAGTTATGCTATCTATTTTTGGCTCAAAACTATCGATTTCTTGATCTATTTTGGATAAAAGCACTAATTGTTCAAGATGTTTATTCATATATATTCCTTAAAAATATTGAAATGGATTTTTTGAAACTGATATTATAACCTTTAGTGGCAAATTTTTCAAGTCTTTTGCTAGACATCGTGAAAAATACCGCTCACTTTCAAAATGTCCTATATCTATCAAATTTAAACCATCGCTTACGGCTTGCATGGCTTGATGATATTTAAAGTCTCCGCTTAAAAAGCAATCTGCTTGCACTTTAGATATAAGATCGCCTCCGCTTCCAGTGCAAATAGCAAAGCGTTTGATTTTTTCTTTTCCGCAATAACTAATCTTTAAAATATCTATTTGCAATTTTAATTTTAAATATTCACACAATTTAAAAAATTCAAATTCTTGATCAACATAGATTAAAAATTCATCCTTAAAAGCTATTTTAAAATCTAAAATCTCTTCAACAAAATAACTATTTAAATGGCTTAAATCAAAATTTGTATGCATAGATATTAATGAAATATTTTTTTTTATCATTTTCTTAATAAAAGCTTTAGGATAATCTAAATTTGCTAAACTTTTTAAACCTTTAAAAATAAGTGGATGATGGGTTATAAACAAAGAATTATCTTCAGCTTGATTAATTAAATTTTCATCAATATCTAAGCTTAAATATACAGTTTTAATCTTATCTTGATTATTTCCAAGTAAAATACCACTATTATCCCAATCTTGCTGATTATTAAAAGGGCTTAATTGATCTAAAAAATTATAAATATCAATCAGTTTCATTTAACGTTTTTTTATAAATCTGAGCACAATTTTTAGAAAGCTCTCTAATCTTTAGCATATAATCTTGCCTTTGTGTAACCGAGATAGCTCCTCTTGCATCAAGAAGATTAAAAGTATGTGCCGCAAGCATACAGTAATCATAAGCCGGCAATGCCAATTCTTGCTCCAATATGCTTTTGCATTCTTTGTAGGCATTCTCAAATTGCTGATTTAAGAACTCAACATTACTTACCTCAAAATTATATTTACTAAATTCATATTCACTTTGTTTATGAACATCACCATAAGTGATTTTTTTACCTTGAAATTCACTCCAAATAATATCATAAACATTATCAACATTTTGAAGATACATAGCTATTCTTTCAAGCCCATAAGTTATTTCAGCGCTAACTAAATCTACTGCTATACCTCCAACTTGCTGAAAATATGTAAATTGTGTAACTTCCATACCATCAAGCCAAACTTCCCATCCAAGTCCCCAAGCTCCTAAACTCGGACTTTCCCAGTTATCTTCAACAAAACGTATATCATGATTTTTTAAATCAAAACCTAAATTTTCTAAACTTCTAAGATAAAGCTCTTGTATATTTTCTGGACTAGGTTTTATTAAAACTTGAAATTGATAATAAGCCCCCAGACGATTAGGATTTTCACCATATCTTCCATCTGTTGGACGACGAGAAGGTGCTACATAAGCTACAGCCCAAGGCTGTTTTCCGAGACTTCTTAAAAAAGTAGCGGGATGGAAAGTACCTGCTCCAGCTGGCATATCATAAGATTGCATTATAGCGCAACCTTGTTGTTGCCAAAATTCTTGTAATTTTAATATCATTTGCGAAAAATTCATTTTTCACCTTCTTGATTATTATCTAAATTCATATCAATTTTATTTTCTTTATTCATTTCTAAATCAGGCTCTGTTTTTGTTCCAAAAATTTCAGTTGTCTTATTCCACATAAGCTTATATTTACGTTTTAAAAACTCAATCTCTTCTCTTGCATGTTTTAATTCACTATTTAAAGTTTCTATTGTTTTTCTATCTTCTTCGTAAAGTTCTTGCATAGAATAAAGTGCATCTTTTAAAAATTTATTTTCATTTTTTAAAGCTTCGAGTGTTTCATCTTTTGCGTCTAAAACTTTTTCATGTAAATTTAAAATTGTACCTATAGTTTTTTCTACAAAACTCTCTCCAGCTAAAGTCATAGAATTGACCATAGCAGATTGTGAATTAGCAGTAGGAACAACGCTAAAAGTGCCTTGATTAGCTTCTATGTAAATCACACCTTCTTCTTCTTTAAAATTTAAAGCACCTTTGGCCATCATACCCTTTACAACATCTTCATTTAAATGTACAAGTTTGCAAAATTCCTCAAGCTCTAAATAAGTCTGCATCTTTTTTCCTATAATAAAATCTCGATACTTTTTGAGTCTGCAACCAATTTATTTTCTTTAGTCTCTCTATCTTCTTTTAAAGCTTGTGCTAATTTAGCATCATTTAAAGCAAGAATTTGCATTGCTAAATAAGCAGCATTTTGAGCACCTGCTTTTCCAATAGCTAAAGTTCCAACAGGAATTCCGCTTGGCATTTGCACAGTAGAGAAAAGAGAATCCATGCTCGCCAAATTATTTCCTGGCATAGGAACCCCTAAAACTGGTTTAGTTGTATAAGCAGCAACTGCTCCAGCCAAATGAGCCGCCATACCTGCAGCTGCAATAAAAACTTGAACACCTTTTTCTTCTGCTTTTTTTATATATTCTTTAGTACGTTGCGGACTACGATGGGCTGAAGTAATAATAAGTTCATATTTAATATTAAATTGCTTAAAAATATTAGCACACTCTTGCATAATTTCATAATCACTTTTACTTCCCATTAAAATAGAAACAAATTTCATAAAATTTCCTTTCTTAGAAAACTAAATGCACTAATTTTTGTTGGCATTTTAATTTCGTTTTCATTTCCGCTATGGATTTCTGTAAATTCTTTATTATTTTTTGCAATTAACTTCTTAAATTCTACAAAATATTTATCATTTTTTTTATAAATTTTACCTATTTCATTTTCACATTCTCTAAGTTTATCTCCCAAAGGGATTAAAATTTCATAAGCTGTATTTAAAACTATTTTACCTTTGCATTTAAAATACTCTCCATCCTCAACAATAGCATGAACTTGATGAGTTCCTTCTTCTATACTCGTATGATGATTTTGAGTATCGGTTTTTTCTAAAGGACGAGAAACCAAATAACCATCTGTAAAACCTCGATTTTTAAGAGTATAAATTTCTCTTTCATATTTTTCAGAATTAAAATTATGATTTAATGTATCTTCTATAGCCATTTTGTAAGTTCTAGTAGTGAGTGCGACATAATATTCGCTTTTCGTTCTTCCTTCTATCTTAAATGCACTAATACAATTTTCTTGCATAATTTTTTCTATATAAGAGCATAAATTTAAATCTTTTGAATTAAAAATATGCGTACCATTTTCATCTTCTTCAAGTCTAAAAAGTGTATTATTTTTAGGATTTTTAGCATAAAGTTCATAACTAAATCTACAATCATTAGCACAAGAACCCCTATTGCTCATTCTTCCACTTTGAACTGAACTAATTAAGCAACGACCAGAATAAGCAAAACACATAGACCCATGAACAAAAGCCTCAAGCTCTATATCACAGTTTTCTTTTAAAATTTTAGAATCTTTTAGACTTAATTCTCTAGCTATAACAATACGTTTAGCGCCCATACTTTTATAAACTTCAGCATCAAGATAATTTAAAACATTAGCCTGAGTGGATACATGCAAGGGAATTTCAGGAGCCAATTCTCGAGTAAGCTTCATAGCACCTATAGATGCAACGATAAAAGCGTCGGGTTTCATTTCGCGAAGTTTCAAAATATGACGCTTAAGACCTTCTATTTGTCCACTTAAATGAAATCCATTTAAAGTGACATAAATTTTTTTACCATTATTATGAGTATATCTTACAGCTTCTTCAAAGGTTTCATAAGTAAATTCTTTAGCTGTCCTAGAACGCAAAGAAAAATTATTTACTCCAGCATAAACCGCATCAGCCCCATAAGCTAAAGCAATCTTTAACTTTGTAAAATTTCCAGCTGGAGCTACGATTTCGGGAATGATCATTTATTTTTGACCCAAACTTGCTATCAAGGCTTCTATATCATCATTACTTACAACCTCTGCTGTGCTATCTCCTTCTATATGTACCGCAGAACCAACACGTTTCCTATCATCGATTTTGCCTTCAAATAAAGAACTCATATATCGACTTAAGGCACGCATAACATTAATAACACGTTCAATTTTTTGACGATGGATATCTTGATATTGCATTGCATCCATAGCCATCATAACTTCATCTTGGCCACCTTGCAAATGATCAACAATATCACTACTTGTTTTTTTTGCTTTTTTATTAGTTTCTAAAGCCTCGCAAAAACTTTCAACATTAGGAAATTTCTCATTTAACTTTGTAAAAATTTCGATATTTTTATCTAAAATTTTATTAATATCAGCTATTAAACTTTCAGAATCTGCAAAAAAATTATTAATATTTTCAAGCTTTTCCATCATTTCTGTGGCTTTTTGCTCACTATCTTTAGTCACATCATCAAGCTGATGTACTACTTTGTGTTCTTGGCTTGGTGGCGGTGGTGGCCATGCTAAATTAGGATTTGGTCTATAATCAGCCACTTTTACATCTTCTATTTTTTCTTCTTGAGTTTCATCGCTTTGAGTCTCTACTTCAGTCATGGTTTCAGACTCTAAGGTATCATCAGAATCTAAATCACTATTCATCAAAGCATCAAGTTCTTCTTGAGTCATTGTTTTCCTTAATTTTTAAAATATTCAAACATTTCTTAAATATTTTAAGATTATATTCTATTTAATCTGAGATAAAAATATAAATTCTCATATTTTTTTAAATATCCTTTTTTATTGAATTTTTAAT
>X244_Common_House_Martin__coassemble_826_pt1 | contig 10663 bp, 11 predicted proteins | sample X244_Common_House_Martin__metabat2_high_PE_010 | metagenome-assembled genome bin X244_Common_House_Martin
AATCACCTAATTAGATTTAAAAGATTTAAGAATTATATCAAATTTTTCGTATCTTTTCTTGTAAAAGATATTTTTTAATATAAATTTCTATCCAATGGAATTTATTTATGATAAATATTTAAATTTTTAGATGTTTTAACGCATCTAAAAATATTAAAAACGTGTTCCTAGATTAAATTCAAAAGTACTTGTATCATCGCCTTTTTTCTTATTTAACGGTTTAGCAAAGATAAGTTGTAAAGGCCCAATAGGAGTTATCCATTCTAAGCCCACGCCTGTACTCATTCTCTTGATTTCATCTAAATTTTTGCGCCCAATCATACCATAATCAAAAAACATGCTTCCACGGAGTTTTATTCTGTCTATTAAAGGAAAGCTAAGTTCTACAGAATTAGCAAAAGCTATAGTTCCACCCACTTCATCACCCCATTCATTTTTAGGACTTACGGTTCTGCTTTCAAAACCACGAATTGAGCGAATACCGCCTAAATAAATTCTTTGATTAATCGGTAAATAACCTCTATTCCAAACTTTATAAAAACTTGCTTTGTAGCGATAGATAAGGTCATAACCTATATAATCTTGCAAACCTTGATAAAAATTAAATCTAGTACTTGAGGATAAAAATTTTTGATCTCCACCAATTCCAGCGTATTCAAGGCTTGTTGAAGCAATGATTCCTGATCTTGGTAGATAATAATCATCCGTATTATTAAATGAAAGGGCTGGAGATATAGAACTTTTAATACTTTTTCCAAGATCATAACCTGTTCTTAAAAGAGTTGGGCTAAGATGGTAGATATCACTTTGCTCTAGATTGTAGGTTAGACTTACATTATAATATCTTGCAAATTGACGCCCAAGGGTAATATCAAACCCATAGTTTTTTTCTGAATAATTATCCCATTCATAATCATTAGAATAAAGAGTCCCTCCTAAACTATATTGGCTATCAAGAACTCTTGGATCGAGCAAACTGATTCTTCCTGATAAAGTATCATTGCTTTTGTCTACACTTACTGAACTTTTAATCCCTGAGCCAAAAATATTTGTATCAGAAAGAGAAGCATTTAAAAGCAATCCATCACTTGATCCATATCCTATACCCCCAGAAATTGCACCTGTAGAGGCTTCTTTAACATCGACAATAAGATCAATATGTGTATCATCAACTTTTTTTTCTTTAATATTAACATCATCAAAATAAGAAGTTCTTTTTAGAGCGTTTTTAGATTCAGTCAAATCTGTTCTATTGTATAAATTACCTTCGGTGATATATAATTCTCTACGTATAACACGATCCACTGTGCGAGAATTATTTGCAATAATTACATTTCTGATATAGACTTTTTCATGAGGAATGACTTTAAAATTAATTGTAGCTTCATGAGTTTCATCATTTTTTTGGATATCTGGATAAACTTCAACAAAGGCATAACCCAAATCAGCACTTTGCGTTTCTAAAGTTTTTACATCTTTTCTAACATCTTCAATATTAATAATCTTGCCAACGCTAGAACGCAGATTTTTAATTGTTTTTAAATTTTGTTTTTCTTCAAATAAAGGATTTTCTATAGAAATATTTTTAATTTTATAGGGTTTACCTTCTTTGATAAAATAAGTTAAATCGGCTTGATATATATCAGTATAAGTTTTTAAATAGGGCGCAGAAACTTGTACATCCAAGTAGCCTTTTTTCATGTATTCATCGCTAATTCTTGCACTATCATTGTTTAATTCAAATATTTTAAGCTTTCCATCATTTCTCCCCCACATCCAGCCCATAAATTCTTTTTCTTTATTAATTATGGCAGGTTCTATGTTGGAATAAGATAGCTTTTTAGCTCCACTTAAATAAACATTGTTGATAATAATATTTTCCCCACGATTTACTATAAATTCAAGCTCTAAGCCATCTGTATTGTTTAAAGTTTTTGTTTTATACTCTACAATAGTGTCAAAATAACTTCTTGCTTCATAGTAATTTTTAATTCGATCACATGCTTCTTTAGCACTTGATTCATCAAATAAATTACCCTTTTTAATCCCAAGTATGCTTTCAATCTGTTTACGGTCATTAGAGGCAATCCCTGTAACAGTGATTTTAGCAATACTTGGTTTTTCTGTAACAATAATATTTAAAATTCCATTATTTTCTTTTACGGCAATATTATCAAAATAATTTTGCTTATAAAGATTAAGTATGGCTTTATTAACCTTAGAAAGATCTAGTTTTTCTCCAATTTTTAAGCCAGTAATATTAAGCGCACTTGTATTTGAAAGATGATTTAAGCCGCTAAATTTAATTTCTTTTATAACAGTAGCACCACTTAAAGTGGCCAATAAACAAACACTGATAATTTTTTTCATTGATTTTTTTACCTAATAAATAAGCTTTATATTAAAAAGTTATGATTATATCAGAAAAATTTTAACAAAAACAAGATATTTTAAGGTTGTTTAAAATTGGTTAAATTAAACTTCTTCAAGATTTTTAATTTTCCATAATTTTAAGTATTTACTATATTTTTATAAAATTTTTTAAAAATGAAAGTTATTTTATTGATTTTTAGGAAGAAAAGATGGCAAGAAGAAAGAAAAAAGCTTTTTATCTGTATTTTTTAATCCTTGTTGTTTTGGTAGCTTTTTTTATTGTAAAAGAAAATATAGTTAAAAAAAGTTTGCCTCAAATTCTTATGCCTGATATTGTCTATACAAATCTTGAAAAACCTATTTCTGTACACATTAAAGATGAGAATCATTCTATTGAGAATGTACAAATCATTTTAAAAAAAGATGATCAAGATACTGGAACACTAATTGCAGATGAAAAAATAAAAAAATTAAATGATATTACTTTACAAGTTGTTTTGCCAAAAAGTAGTGAAAAATCAAAATCTTTTATTATGGAAATTATTGTTAAAAATGATTGTTTTTGGAATATTTTTGATAAAGATAAGGCAAAGAAGCAAATCGCAATTATAATTGATAATACTGCTCCTAAAATAAATATTTTAAGCAATTCCTATCAAATTGAACAAGGTGGAGCAGCAAGCGTTGTATTTTCTGCAAAAGATACTAATTTAGATCAAGTTTATATTCAGACTAATAGAGGAAAAATTTTTAAAGCAACTCCTTATGTTAAAGATGATTATTATGCAGCTCTTATTGCTTGGGATGCAAGAGATGGTGAATTTAGGGCTTATGTTATTGCAACGGATAAGGCTGGAAATATTTCTAAAGAGCGTATAAGATATTATTTTTTAAACAGAAAATACAAAGTCTCTAATATCAATCTTACTGATGGATTTTTAGATGGTAAAATTGAAAATTTAGCCCAAGAATACGCTCCAAAAGATAATAATTTCACGCGTTTTGATAAATTTAAATTTGTCAATGAAACCTTAAGAAATGATAATGAAAAATTGATACATGAAATTACGTCAAATGTTTTAGAGGACAAAATTAATGATTTTTCTCTTAATTTATTTTTGCCACTTAAACATGCGTTAAAAGTTGGGGATTTTGCTGATCATAGATATTATTCTTACAATGGTCAATTTGTTAGCGATTCTTATCATATGGGTATAGATTTAGCTAGCGTTAGAGAAGCCTCAATAATTAGCAATAATTCTGGAAAAGTCATATTTGCACAAAAAAATGGAATTTATGGACTTAATTTGATTGTTTATCATGGATTTGGTGTTTATAGTCTTTATGGACATTGTTCATCTAAAAATATTAATGTTGGTGAAAATATAGCCAGTCAAAGTGTGATTGCAAGAACAGGAAAAAGTGGTTTGGCTCTTGGAGATCATCTGCATTTTGGAGTTTTAGTTCAAGGAGTAGAAACGCGTCCAGAGCAGTGGCAAGATAGAAAATGGATCGAGGAAAATATTTATAAAGTTTTAAATACTGGAAAAAAAATAATTTTAGGACAGCAACAATGAAACAATTAACTTTAGCAAGATCAGTAAAAGGTGTGGGCATAGGGTTGCACAAAGGTGAACCTATTGAGATTACTCTTGAGCCTCTAGAGGCTGATAGTGGTATAGTTTTTTTTAGGAGCGATTTAAATGTAAGTTATAAAGCGATTCCTGAAAATGTAATCAATACTCAAATGGCTACTGTTTTAGGAGATGATCGTGGTTTTATTTCAACTATAGAACATTTAATGAGCGCAATAAATGCTTATGGAATTGATAATGTGAGAATTGTTTTAAATGCAAATGAAGCTCCGGTTATGGATGGATCAAGTATTAGTTTTTGCATGATGCTTGATGAAGCAGGAGTTATGGAACTAGATGCGCCTAAAAAAATTATGGTTATTAAAAAACCAATAGAAGTAAGAGATGGAAATAAATTTGTAAGATTGATACCAACTAAAGAACCTCGTATTAATTATACAATTAAATTTGATAATGCTGTTATAGGTGAGCAAACTTATAATTTTGAATTCAGTAAAAAAAACTATATAGAAAATATAGCAAGAGCTAGAACTTTTGGTTTTTTAAAAGATGTTCAAATGCTTAGAGATAAAAATTTAGCCCTTGGCGGTAGTTTGGAAAATACTATAGTTGTAGATGAGAGTAGAGTCTTAAATCCGGAAGGTTTACGTTTTAAGGATGAATTTGTAAGACATAAAATTTTAGATGCTATTGGGGATTTAACCTTGCTTGGATATAGAGTTTTTGGTGATTATATATCTTTTGCTGGAAGTCATCATTTAAATCATTTGCTTACTAAAGAGGTATTAAAAGATAAAGAAGCTTATGAGATAGTTAGCCTTGAAAAAGCAAATGTAAAAGCTTATGAAAAGGTTTTTGCATAAAAACTTCTCTTTTGCTTAATGCCTTATCTAAGCCTTTAATGCTTGGTATTTATAAAAACAATCTTCTAGTAAAAAGTATAACAAGTTATGAAAAAGTGAGTGAATTTATACCTAAAATTTTACAAGAATTACTTCAAGATTTCACCTTTGATGAGCTTATTTATACTAATGGTCCAGGTTCTTTTATGGGAATTAAAATTTCTTATGTGAGTTTGAGTACTTTAAGTATAGTTAGAAATATCCCATTATTTGCAATTAGTGCATTTGAATTAAATAACAATCAGCCTATTAGTGCCCATAAAGAAATGTGTTTTGTAAAAAAAGGGGATGAAATTTTTTTAGAAAAGGCTACTTCAGGAGAGTTTGTTTTGCCTTTAAATTTAAGCAAGCTTAATAAAAAAAATGATAATCTACCTTTTTATTTTTTACCTGTAATTTAAATCATTTTATTAGGAATCAATATTGAAAATTTTAGTACCGGCAACGAGTGCAAATTTAGGGCCAGGGTTTGATTGTCTTGGCTTGAGTATGAGGCTTTTTAATAGCACTATTATCGAAAAATCCAATTTTTTTAGCATTAGCGTTTATGGAGAAGGTAGCGAAAATTTAAGTCTTAAAAAAAATAATATTTTTGTGAGTATTTTTAATGAATTTTATGAAAGATTGAGTGGAAAAAAAGAAAAATTTCGCTTTATTTTTGAAAATAAAATTCCTTTATCTAGAGGACTTGGGAGTTCTTCTGCTGTGATTGTTGGGGCTATTGGTGCAGCTTTTGAAATGGCTGGATTTAAGATTGAAAAACAAAAAATTTTAAATGAGGCTTTAAAATATGAAAATCGTCCAGATAATATAGCTCCAGCAACTTTAGGTGGATTTGTAGTTTCTGTGATTGAAAATGAAAGTGTTTTTAGTATAAAAAAACCTATAGATGAAAATTTAAGTGCTGTTGTGGCTATTCCAAATGTATTTATAAGTACAGATCAAAGTCGCACAGCTTTGCCATCAAGTTTTAATCTTAAAGAATGTGTGTTTAATTTATCTCATTCTTCTTTTCTTACAGCTTGTTTTTTGGAAAAAAAATATGATTTATTAGCCATAGCTAGTAAGGATTTAATACACCAAACCTGTAGAATGAAAAATTTACCTGAACTTTTTGAGGTGCAAAAATTTGCTCTAGAAAATAAAGCTTTAATGAGTACTCTTTCAGGATCAGGTTCTAGTTTTTTTAATCTTGTATATAAAGAAGATGCAAATTATTTAAAACAGCAACTTGAGCAAAAATTTAAAAATTTTAAAATTTTAGTTTTAGAATTTGATAATAAAGGTTTTGAAATTTGCTAAAAAATGAAAAAAAAAGATATAATTCTAAAAATGCAGACAAACATAAACCAGTTAGAATGTGCGTGGTTTGCAAAAATCGTTTTTTTCAAAAAGAATTGCATAGATTAAAGGTTTTTAAGGCTGGGTTATACCAAAATTTAGCTTTTGGTCGTAGTATTTATTTGTGCGATCATTGTCTTTTAATTGAAGATGAAAAATTTCAAGCCACATTCTCGAAAATATGTAAAAAATTAAATATAAAAATCACTCAGCAGAATATAAAGGAGATCATTTTAAATGGCAAAAATTAGAATTCATGAAATCGCGAAAGAATTAGGATATGATAGCAAAGAAATCATTGAAAAGGCAAATGAATTAGGGCTTAATATTAAAACTGCATCAAATGCCGTAGAACCTGATGTTGCTGCCGGAATTTATGAATACATACAAACCAAAGTTATCCCCGAAGCTTTTAAAAAAAATATTAAGCAAACTCCGGCAAAAAAAACAAAGGCCAAAATAAAAGAAGATAAAGTTCAAGCTACAAAAATCACGACTTCAGCAAAACAAGAAAAAAAAGAAATGATCAAGCCAAAAGAAGAAATTAAAGAAGAATCTAAAGAAAAAGTTCAAGAAAGTTTAGCAAGTGCTACTTTAGCAAAAAGAAGAGGTCTCGTGATCGTTAAAAAGAAAAAAACTGAAGAAGAGCTTGTAAAAAAAGAAGAATCAAAAAATGTCTCTGAGCTTTCTTCAAATCAAGAAAGAATTAATTTAAAAACGATGTTTTCAAATACTGATCTTGATGATTCTGCAAAAAGAAAGAAAAAAGATAAAAAACCTAATATTGCAGTAAAAAAAGAAAGTGCTCAAAAAATGGATTTGCTAGGAAATCAAGATTTTGCTGAAATTTCTTTAGATGATGAAGATGAGGTTGTTTTACCTGATTTTAGTGTCAAAGAAGAGGAAAAACCAAATAATGTAATTAAAAAACAGCCTAATTTTTTACGTCAAGCTGTTGGTAATTCTGTTAATTTTGCTGAGGGTGGAATTCAAAGAAGAAGTCGCAAAAAGCCACCTAAAAAAGTAGAAAAAAAAGAAAATGAAGCGATTACAAGTGTTGAAATTCCTAAAGAAATTAGAGTATATGAATTTGCCGATAAAATAGGTAAAAGCACAAGTGAAGTAATTTCAAAACTTTTTATGCTTGGCATGATGACAACTAAGAATGATTTTTTAGATGAAGATGCTATTGAGATTTTGGGCTCTGAATTTGGTATAGAAGTAAGCATTACCAATGAAGCAGATGAATTTGATTATGTAAAAGATTATGAAGCTCAAGATGATGAAAAAGATTTAATTACTAGAGCGCCTGTTATTACGATAATGGGACATGTCGATCATGGTAAAACTTCATTGCTAGATTTTATTAGAAAATCTCGTATTGCAAGCGGCGAAGCAGGTGGAATTACTCAGCACGTGGGTGCTTATATGGTGAAAAAAAATGATCGCAAAATCACATTTATCGATACTCCAGGTCATGAAGCTTTTACAGCAATGCGTGCAAGAGGTGCGAGTATTACTGATATTGTTATTATTGTTGTAGCTGCTGATGATGGGGTTAAGCCTCAAACAAAAGAAGCGATTAATCATGCAAAAGCTGCCAATGTGCCTATTATTATAGCGATTAACAAGATGGATAAAGAGGGCGCAAATCCTGATATGGTAAAAACTCAACTTGCTGAACTTGAGATCATGCCAGTAGAGTGGGGTGGAAGTTATGAATTTGTAGGGGTATCTGCTAAAACTGGAATGGGGATAGAAGATTTACTTGAAATCGTGCTTTTACAAGCTGATATTTTGGAATTAAAGGCAAATCCTAAAAATTATGCAAAAGCAAGTATTATAGAATCTTCTATACAAAAGGGTCGTGGTGCTGTGGCCACTGTAATAGTGCAAAATGGAACTTTAAAAGTAGGTGATACGGTTGTAGCGGGTGTTTCTTATGGAAAAATAAAAGCTATGAGCGATGATCAAGGAAAAGCTCTTAAAGAGATCAAACCAGGCGAATGTGGAGTGATAGTTGGTTTAAGTGAAGTAGCACAATCAGGCGAAATTTTAATCGCTGTTAAAACTGACAAAGAAGCAAGAGAGTATGCAGCTAAACGTTATGAATATAATCGTCAAAAAGAACTTAGCAAATCTACAAAAGTTAGTATTGATGAACTTGGAGCTAAGATCAAAGAAGGCAATATTAAAGCCTTGCCTGTTATTTTAAAAGCGGACGTTCAAGGAACTTTAGAGGCTTTAAAAGCTAGTTTAGAAAAGTTAAAAAATGATGAAATTAAAGTTAATATTATCCATAGTGGAGTAGGTGGAATCACGCAAAGTGATATTGAACTTGCTAGTGCAAGTGAAAATTCTATCGTACTTGGTTTTAATATACGTCCAACAGGAGAAATCAAAGAGCGCGCTAAAGATAAAGGCGTTGAAATAAAAACTTATAATGTTATTTATAATCTTTTAGATGATGTTAAAGCATTGCTCGGAGGTATGATGAGTCCTATTATTTCTGAAGAGCAACTAGGTCAAGCTGAAATCAGACAAGTTATTAATGTGCCAAAATTGGGTCAAATTGCTGGTTGTATGGTTACAGAGGGTGTGATTAATAGAGGAGCTAAAATTCGTCTCATACGAGAAGGCGTGGTGGTTTTTGAAGGAAGCGTAAGCTCTTTAAAACGCTTTAAGGATGATGTTAAAGAGGTTGCAAAAGGCTATGAATGTGGAGTTGGTATACAAGGATGTGATGATATGAGAGTAGGCGATTATATAGAAAGCTATAAAGAAGTTGAAGAAAAAGTGAGTCTATGAATCCATCTGAGATTAAAAAATTACGCACAGAAAGCATTTTAAAAGAGCTTATTCCTGAAGCTTTGGCAAATTTAGATGATGAAAATTTGAAAAATCTTTGCGTTGTAGATGTAGAATGCAAAAAGGGTAGATATGATGCTTTTGTATATCTTGATAAGATGTTTTTTAACACTCATGAGCAAGAAAAAATTCTCAATACTTTAAAAAAGGCATCAAAGGCATTGCAAAATTATTGTATGAGTGAGCAAAGTTGGTATCGCTGTCCGAATTTTCATTTTAAATTTGATGATAGGCTTGAATATCAAAATCATATGGATGCACTTTTTGAAAAGATAAAAAAGGAAAAAAATGAATCTTGAGGCCTTATGCAAAGAAGCAAATTTAGAACTTTATGATAGTGAATTAGTTAGTGAAAATGGAAAAAAAATTTATCGAATTTATGTGATGAATCCTTTAAATGAAAAAGGTGAAAGAGTGGGGATAAATTTGGATGATTGCGCTAGACTTAGTGAGATTTTATCGCCTATTTTTGATGTAGAGCCACCTGTAAGTGGAGAGTATTTTTTAGAAGTTTCAAGCTGTGGACTTGAAAGAAAGCTTAGTAAAATAGAACATTTTGAAAAAAGTATCAATGAGCTTGTAAAAATCACAACCAATGAAAAAGAAAAAATCGAAGCAAAAATTCTTAGCGTTGAAAATGGAAATATAAATTTACAAACCTTAGATAATGAAAAAATCACTCTTAAATTTAGTGATATAAAAAAAGCTAGAACTTTTGTGCAGTGGTAATAAATAATTTATTACAATGGTTTATTAATTTTCAAAATAGCTAAAGAGGAACTTGAATGTGGAATTTAGACAGAAAAGAATCTCAAGAATTGGAGGATAGTTTTTTACAGTTTCAAGAAGTATGGACTTTGGATAGAGTCAAAGAAATGACTATAGAAGAATATACTAGTGTATTAAAAGATAATCCAAATAGGGATGATTTTACTTTTTGGATAGAAAATAAACTTGGTAATATAGGAAGTATTTGGGGTGGTTCAAGTTTTAAATTTGGTATATATAGAAGAAACGATGAAGGTGAAAAAAACCTTCTAAAGGCAGATTATATAATCAATATTATGCTTGGTTATCTAAATATGGAAATAACCAAAATGAAGCTTTTGAAAATGTAAAAAAATAATTATAAAAATAATACAAGCAAGTAAAAATAATGATTTAGAGGCTATAGAGAAGATAAATTTTGGGGATGCTATAAAATGGAAAATAGCTTTTCATTACCAAGATATAAAAAATATTAAAATAGTTAATATTTTTTCAAAGGGTGTTTTGGAATTGATATCTTTAAATAAGTTTAAAGAGAAGTTGAAAATATGTCAAATTCATGAAAAGTTATTACAAGATAAAAATTTATCATTAGTAGAAATGATTCAAGAATTAGCTATCCCTTTATGGTCTCAGTATGGTGTAAATAGTCAAGATTATACAGATAAAATGAAAAATTTATTTGGTGAATATTTATATAAAAAGGAATCAAACAAGAATACTATAAATAAATATATTCAAGCTATAGAAGACATATCAAATTAATTTTTAAAAGAAAATTTATATAGTTGTGATTTATTTTATTTTGATCAAAAT
>X244_Common_House_Martin__coassemble_844_pt1 | contig 10175 bp, 10 predicted proteins | sample X244_Common_House_Martin__metabat2_high_PE_010 | metagenome-assembled genome bin X244_Common_House_Martin
CTTAGCGATACTGAAATTTCAAACCTCAAAAAAGAAAAGCTTCATGTTAAAGATGAATTAAAAAAATATTTAGAAAATTATAAAAAATAAAGGTGGAACTATGTTTAGCAAAAAAACTAATTATGAAAATTTTCAAAAATTAGAAGAAGAAAATAAAAATCTTTCAAATCAAATTCAAAAAATAAAAGCTGAAAATTTAGAACTAAAAAATAAAATTTCAAGTTTAGAACAAGAAGCTTTAGAATCTAAATTAAAAACTGATCTTTTAAATGTATTATTAAATGGTATTTTAAAAAATATCACTATAGTTCAAAGTGATATGCTTGAAAATGTTGATAAAGCTGAAATTATATCTAATTACTCTAAAACTTCACTTGTAGAAATGGATGAATTAAGCCATATTGCAGATTCAATTAATGCTTCTTTAAGTAATATTACTGAATCTGCTAATAAAACACGTGATACTGCTGGAACTTTACATCGTAGCGTTGATGAAATTACTAATGTAATTAATCTAATCAAAGATGTATCCGATCAAACTAATCTTTTAGCACTTAATGCAGCTATAGAAGCTGCACGTGCAGGAGAACATGGACGTGGATTTGCTGTTGTGGCCGATGAAGTTAGAAAATTAGCAGAAAAAACACAAAAAGCAACTACAGAAGTAGAAATGAATATTAATCTTTTAAAACAAAATGCTAATGAAATGTATAGTCAAAGCGAACAAGTAGAAAAAATTTCTCTTGATTCTAGTGCTCATATTGTAAATTTTTCAGAGAAATTTTCTCATCTTGTAACCGAAGCACACTCTACAAATTCTAATGCTGTTAATATTGCTTCTGAAGCATTTATATCTCTAGCTAAATTAGATCATATTGCTTTTAAGCTAAACGGATATAGAGAAATTTTCACAAAAACTGGAAAAAGACTAGCAGATCATACAAGTTGTCGTCTTGGAAAATGGCTAGCTGGAACAGGAAAGGAAAGATTTGGCTCTAGCAAAAGCTTTTTAAAAATTGCAGAACCACATGAAAAAGTACATGAAAATATGAATAGCGCTATTGATATAGCTGCCACAGAAGATGTTAGCTTAAATTTAACTCAACATAAAATTATAGAAAGATGTCAAACAGCTGAGAATGCTTCTTTAAACTTATTTGATGTCTTTAAAGAAATGCTTCACGAAAGCACAAAGAAATAATCCTTTTTACCTTTCTTTTAAAGGTAAAAATCTTTTTTTTCTTTTAGAAACCATAAATAAGAAAAATCTAATAAAGGATTACAAATAATATTTTGTGAGAATTTTTCATATTCTTCAATTTTTACAAAAATAACTTCAATTTGCTCTCCATCTATTCCTCCGCCATTAGAAATCCTATCATTTTCATTTATAGTAGCAAAATAGAGACTTTGTTTACTTACCCCAGATCCAAAACCGGTATAAAAATCCTTAATTTTTTCAAGTTTTTTAGGACAATATCCTACTTCTTCTATGCATTCTTCTTTAGCTATTTGTTCTAAAGATAAATTCTTATCTATCAAACCGGAGCAAAGCTCTATAGCATATCCTATTTCTTGATTTTGATAATTTTTATGATGGATTTGATGATACCAAAGAGGTATTCTAAATTGTCGAACAAAAACAAAACTTTTAAATTCTTGATGATACAAAAGCACCGAAACACTATCTTTTACTTCTATAAAATCCCAAGTGCAATATCTATTATTACTTTCATAAGTGAAACGTTTAGGTTTAATATATTCAGAATAATCAAATGATATTTCTTTTAAATTTTTAAATGCCATTAAAAACCTTTGATATAAAATAATTTTTTATTAATAATATCGCGGGTATTTTAAATTAAAATAAAATAATATAATTAAGTTTCTAAAAAAGCTCCAAGCTTCAATATTTTTTGCATACGATTAGCAACAAGTTCATTTGGATTTATTATATTTAATTCATCTAAAACTTTCTTCACATAATTAGCAATAGCAATAGCGGCTCCTTCTTTATCTCTATGTGCTCCATTAATAGGTTCTTCTATAACATCATCAATCAAACCTTGTTCTTTTAAATCATCCGCTGTAACTTTCATTGCTTTAGTTGCCACTTCAATTTTACTTGGATCATTCCAAAGTATTGCTGCACAACCCTCAGGAGAAATAACAGAAAAAACAGAATTTTTCATCATTGCAAGTTTATCAGCAACTCCTATAGCTAAAGCTCCACCACTACCACCTTCTCCAATTACTATAGCTATAGTAGGAGTTTTTAAATCACTAAATTCATAAAGATTTTTAGCAATAGCTTCACTTTGTCCACGCTCTTCAGCATCAATACCAGGATAGGCACCAGGAGTATCAATTAAAAACAAAATTGGAATTTGAAATTTCTCTGCAAGTTTTGCAATCCTTAAAGCTTTTCGATAACCTTCAGGATGTGGCATTCCAAAATTTCTTGCTATTTTATCTTTAGTTCCTCTACCTTTTTGTTCACCAATGACAATAATTTTTTTATTACCTAAATACCCCATAAAACAAACAATAGCAGGGTCATCTCTAAAGGCACGATCCCCATGAATTTCATGTGCATCTTGCAATATAAGATCAATATAATCAAGAGCATAGGGTCTATCAGGATGACGAGCAAGTTGTAAGCGACCATAATCATTTAAATTTTTATAAGTTTTTACAATTTCTTTTTCAAGATTTTTTTTTAAAATAGCAATAGCGTCAAAATCTCCTTTGATCTGAGCATTAGAGATATCTTCGTCAAGCTGCTGAATATTTTTTTCAAATTCTAAATATGAAGCCATATTAATCTACTTTTTTGAAAATAACACAACCATTTGTACCGCCAAAACCGAAAGAATTACTCATTACTACTTTTAAATCAACTTTTTTAGCAAAATTTGGAACATAATTTAAATCACATTCTTCATCTTTTACAATTTGATTTATAGTTGGCGGAACAATACCATCCCTTAAGGCCATAATACTTATAACCGCTTCGATTGCTCCAGCGGCACCTAAGCAATGTCCTGTTTGTCCTTTTGTAGAGCTAATCAATGGAATATTAGAACCAAAAAGCTCTTTGATAGCAGCGGTTTCATTTTTATCATTAACCGGAGTTGAAGTACCATGTGCATTAATATAATCAACCTTAGGATTTCCAGCCATATTTAAAGCTTTTTTCATAGCTCTTAAAGGACCATCTAAAGTTGGAGCAGTTATATGATGTGCATCAGCACTTTCACCAAAACCTATTAGTTCTGCATAAATAGTAGCTCCTCTTTTTTTAGCTTCTTCATAGTCCTCAAAAACCAAAGCACCTGCACCCTCTCCCATAACAAAACCATCCCTTTCTTTATCAAAAGGTCTTGAAGCACGTTCTGGATCATGGTTTCTAGTTGATAAAGCTTTCATAGAAGCAAAACCACCTATCCCTACTGGGCAGATAGCAGCTTCAGCACCTATAACAAGCATTTTATTTGCAGTTCCTAAAGCTATACTTTTATAAGCTTCAGCAATAGCATGTGTTCCAGCAGCACAAGCAGTTACACAAGAAATATTCGGTCCTTTAAGCCCATGTTCGATTGAAATCAAGCCACCTAACATATTAACCAAAGCTGAAGGAATAAAGAATGGAGAAATCTTTCGCGGTCCTCGTTCAGAACAGATAATTGAATTTTTTTCTATATTAGGTAAACCTCCTATACCAGCAGCCGATACTACGCCGAATTCTTCTTGGTTAAAATTATCATCCAAATTAGCATCTTTCATTGCTTCCCTAGCAGCTTTTATACCTAACTGAATAAAACGATCTACTTTCTTTACTTCTTTAGGATCTATAACATCTAAAGGGTTAAAATCAGTGATTTCTGCTGCTATTTGAACTGGAAAATCTGTTGTATCAAAAAGAGTAATTTTTTTTACTCCACTTTTACCCTCACAAATAGCTTTAAAAGAACTCTCTTTGTCTAAACCCAAGGCATTAACCATCCCAATACCTGTAACCACGACTCTTTTCAAGAATAGACTCCTTGCAAAGTTAAATAAAAATTATTTTTTAAGATTATCAATATAATTTACAACATCTTCAATTTTAATAAGTTTTTCAGCATCACTATCTGGAATTTCAACTTCAAATTTTTCTTCTAAAGCCATAATTAATTCTACGACATCTAAAGAATCTGCACCTAAATCTTCAATAATTTTAGATTCCATTTTAACTGTATCTGCATCAATACTTAATTGTTCTACTACTACCGCTTTTACATCATCAAATGTTGCCATTTATAAACTCCTTAAAATATAAAAATTAAAAATAAAGCGTATTTTACTATAAAAAACTTAAAATATTTATAGTTTTTGATTATACTTTAAAAAAAATTAAATCAACCAAGGATGAAAAAATGCTTTTTCAAAAACTTATCAAAGAAAATTTAAAAATTTGGAATGCATACATACAGCATAATTTTGTAAAACAACTTGAAAATGAAACTTTAAGCAAGGAACAATTTCTTTTTTACTTAAAACAAGATTATATATATCTTATTAATTATTCAAAATGTTATGCGCGCCTCGCTTTAAATGCAAATACAGTAGAAGAACTGCGCTTTGCTATTAAATTTCAAAATTACACTTTAGAAGGAGAATTAGAACTTCATAAAAGTATCTTAAATCTAGGTATTGATATAAATAATTTTAGTGAAAAAGATGAAAGTCTTATTAACATTGCTTATTCACGTTATATATTAAGCGTTGGAGAAAACGGAGATTTCTTAGATATGCTAATTGCTCTTAGTGCTTGTGCAATAGGCTATGGATATATAGGAAATGAAATTTATAAAAATATTTCACAAGAAAAATTACAAAATCATCCCTACAAAGAATGGATTTTAACTTATTCAAGTCAAGAATTTCAAACAACGGTAAAAGAATTTGAAGATTTTGTTAATTCTTATAGTAATCAAATTTCTGAAGAAAAATTTAAAAAACTTAATTCAATTTTCCGCAATGTCGTTCGTTTAGAAATTGCTTTTTGGGAGCATTCTTTAACAATGCAAACAAATATTTAAACCTAAATAAGATTTTTCTTATTTTAAGGTTTTAAATTCTCCATTATTAAATTGCATTCTAGCGCTTAAATTATTAAGATAAAAAACTTCAAATTTTGAATTTTCTGGAGTATTATATAAATTTTTTAAGTAAGGATATTTTCCAAACATCATTTTTTTAACTTCTAAATTAGGTTCGAAAATTGCATTAGCCCTAAGTCTTAAAAAAGTTCCATCCTTAGAACAAGAACAAAATTCAATCCCATTATAGTTTTTTATATGCTTATAGAGCCCTTTGGTATTTGAAGTGCAAAAATAAATTTTATCTTTAAATAAAAGAGGACTCTGTATAGGTCGAACTCTAGGATTTCCACAAGTACCTAGAGTTGCCAAAAAAGCTGGCGGATTATTATCCAAAAATTGCATTATTTCTTCTAAATTCATCACAAATCCTTTAATTACATATACAAACCACCATTAACCTTAAGTACATCTCCTGTAATATAAGAAGAATAGTCACTTAATAAAAATGCTACACAATAAGCTACCTCTTCAGGCTCAGCAAAGCGTTTAAATGGGATACTATCTTGATACATTTTCTTAATATCTTCACTTAATACTTCGGTCATATCGCTTTTGATAAATCCTGGAGTTATGCAATTAAATCGTAAATTTCTACTTGCTCCCTCTTTAGCAAAAGATTTCGTCATAGCTATCATTCCACCTTTACTTGCTGAATAATTTATCTGTCCAGCATTCCCCATTTCTCCAACTATAGAAGCAATATTAACTACAGCACCAAAACGCTTTTTGCTCATTATTTTTAAAGCTTCTCTACATCCTAAAAATGCCGAATTTAAATTCGCATCTACAACAGAACTAAAGTCATCTAATTTCATTCTTAAAGCCAATTTATCATTGGTAATGCCTGCATTATTCACAAGGTAGCTAAGCTCTTGATCACTTTCAATAATCGTTTTTATACCATTTTCAAATTCATCTTCTTTGCTTGCATCAAATTTAATTACTGCTGCATTACCACCTTTTGCAATAATTTCATCCTTTAAAGCATCAGCTAATTCCGGTTTTGAACGGTAATTAATCCAAACTTTAAGTCCAAAACTAGCTAAAGTTTTTGCGATAGAAGCGCCTATTCCTTTGCTTGCCCCTGTTATTAAAACATTTTTTCCACTAAATTTCATAATCTTATCCTTGAATTAAAAATTAATCTTTTAAAAATTTTGTTAGTCTTGGAATTTTAACAAATTTAAAAAGAAAAAAGCAAATCAATTAAAATAAAGCCTCATTCATTTCTTTTGGAATTTTTAAGTCTAAAATTTTTAAAACACTTGCAGCTATATTACTAAGCCCCATATTATTTTTAATTTTTCTTACTCCATTTGCCTCTACAAATACAAAAACATCAAAGGTTGTATGATTGGTAAGCAAGTTATCTTCTTCATCTTGCATAGCTTCACAATTTCCATGATCGCTTGTAATAATGAAAGCATAATTATTTTTTCTAGCATATTCAATTACTTCACCTAAACAAACATCTACAGCTTCTACAGCTTCAATAGCTGCATTAAAATTCCCAGTATGCCCTACCATATCTCCATTAGCAAAATTAACAACGATAAAATCTTCACCCTGATTGATTCCTTTCTTTACAACTTCACATACCTCAAAAGCACTCATTTGAGGTTTTTCATCGTAAGTTTTAACTTTAGGACTTGGAATTAAAACTCTTGTTTCATTTTCCAATAATTCTTCTTTACCACCATTAAAGAAAAAAGTAATATGGGCATATTTTTCTGTTTCTGCTGTATGAAGTTGAGTTAATCCTGCTTTAGAAACTATTTCAGGCAAAGTATTGTGAATTTTTTCTTTTTGAAAAATTACAGGAATATTAAAATTATCGTCATAGACACTCATAGTTAATAAATTTTTAAAGATTTTATCTCGTTTAAACTCTTTAAAATCTTGAAAATTTAGTGCTTCAACAAGCTGTTTCATTCTGTCATTTCTAAAATTAATAAAAATCAATCCATCATCTTCATCAATTCCTTTATAATCTTTATGTTTAATCGCCTTTATAAATTCATCCGTAACTTGTTCTTGATAATTCTGCTTTATATATTTTATAAAATCATCAGTACTTTGACTTTTACCTATTAAACATTGATAATATTCTTCAATTCTATCCCAGCGTTTATCCCTATCCATTGCATAAAAACGTCCACACAGAGTTGCAAAGCAAATTTCTAACTTATGACAATATTTTTGCAAATTTTCAATAAAACCTATAGCACTTTTTGGATCCACATCTCGTCCATCAGTGATTGCATGAGCAAAAACCTCATTGCCATTTTTAGCGCAAATTTCAAGCAAAGCATTAAAATGTGCATCCATAGAATGCACCCCACCATTACTATAAAGACCTATAATATGGATTCTTCTACATTTTTCTAATAAACTCTTTAAATTGAAATTGTTTTTAAGTTGATCATTTTTAATAGCTTGGTTAATTCGTACTAAATTTTGATAAATAATCTGTCCACTACCTATACACATATGACCTACTTCGCTATTGCCCATTTGACCTTCGGGTAAACCTACCGCCAAGCCACTGGTTTTCAATAAAGAATAAGGCACCTCTTTAAAAAGCTTTTCATAAGTGGGTTTTTTTGCCATCTCAAAAGCATTAAAATTTTTATCTTTATTAAAACCTATTCCATCTGTAATCACTAAAATGCATTTTTGTTTCATTATTATAAACTTTATAAGAATTTTTTTGGTTACATTTTAATAAAATTAAGCTTTCAAAAACCAAAAAAAGGTTCAATTTGTATTATCTTTCTGATTTAAGCAATTATGCTTTTTTTACTTATATTAGTGTGCGTGCTGGTTTTGCATTCTTTATTGCTTTGTGTTTGTCTTTATTTTTAATGCCTAAATTTATAGCTTGGGCAAAAATTAAAAATGCTAATCAGCCTATTTATGAACATGCCCCTGAAAATCATAAAGTAAAATCACATACTCCAACTATGGGTGGCCTTGTATTTATATTTTCTGCCCTCTTAGCAAGTTTATTATGCATAAGATATGAAAATATTTTCGCTATAAACGCTTTACTTTGTCTTACTCTTTTTTGTCTTATTGGTCTTATTGATGATCTGGGTAAAGTTTTAAAAAAAAATAATCACTCAGGACTTAGTCCAAAAATGAAACTTTTAGCTCAAATTGGTGCTAGTTTAATTTGTGTTTTACCTTTATATTTTAGTCCTCAATTTAATACCGAATTTTATATTCCATTTTATAAGTATCCTCTTTTTAATATGGAAATTTTTGCACTTTTCTTTTGGATTTTAGTCTTGATCTCAAGTTCTAATGCTGTAAATTTAACCGATGGACTTGATGGCTTAGCAACTGTACCTAGTATTTTCTCTTTATCAACTTTAGGTATTCTTCTGTATTTAAGCGGAAATTTTAACTATAGTGAATACTTGCTTCTACCAAAAATTCAAGGTTTAGGCGAAGTCAGTATTATTTGTGCTGCGCTCATTGGTGCTTTAATGGGATTTCTATGGTATAACTGTTACCCTGCCCAAGTTTTTATGGGAGATAGTGGAAGTTTGGCAATTGGAGGATTTATAGGATTTTTAGCCATAATCAGCAAAAATGAAGTTTTACTCTTACTTATAGGTTTTGTCTTTGTTCTTGAGACTATTTCAGTTATTTTACAAGTGGGAAGCTTTAAAATTTTTAACAAAAGAGTCTTTAAAATGGCACCTATTCATCATCATTTTGAAAAAGTAGGATGGGTGGAAAATAAAATCATAGTACGCTTTTGGATGATCGCTTTTCTTACAAATTTGCTCGCACTTGCATCTATAAAGTTACGCTGATGAAAATTTCTCTTTTTGGATATGGAAAAACAACACAGGCTATAGCAAAAAATCTTGCTAATAAATTTGGTGTTTTTAATATTTATGATGATCATTTCAAAAACACGGCTCAAGACAAATTAGGTAATTATCTTTTAAACCCTAAAGATTTTGATCAAAATTCAAGCGATCTTGAAATTCCAAGCCCAGGTTTTCCACCAAACCATGCATTAATAAAAAAAGCAAAAAATTTACAAAGTGAATATGACTTTTTTTATGATGCTATACCAAGATCTGTTTGGATTAGTGGTACAAACGGAAAAACAACAACCACGCAAATGACAACGCATTTATTATCACATGTAGGTGCCATAATGGGTGGAAATATCGGCATTCCTTTGGCTGAACTTGATATTCATGCTAAACTTTGGGTACTTGAAACTTCGTCTTTCACTCTTCATTATACTCACATTGCCAAACCCGAAATTTATGTTCTTTTGCCTATAAGTGTTGATCATCTTTCGTGGCATGGAAATTTTGAAAATTATGTCAAAGACAAACTGAGTGTTTTAGAAAGAATGAATGAATGCGATATAGCAATTTTACCAAAAATTTATGAGAATACCCCTACTAAAGCGTATATTATTTCTTATGAAGATGAAAAAGATTTAGCAAATAAATTTGGTATTAATATAGATAAAATTTCTTTTAAAAGTCCTTTTTTACTAGATGCTGTTATGGCTTTAGCTATAGAAAAAATTTTATTAGATACTTTAAGTTATGATTTTTTAAATCAATTTACCCTTGAAGAAAACAAACTTGAAGAATTATTTGATGCCCAAGGAAGACTTTGGGTAAATGACACAAAAGCAACCAATGAAAGTGCTGTTATGGCGGCACTAAATCGATACAAGGATAAAAAAATCCATTTAATTATCGGTGGAGATGATAAGGGTGTAGATTTAAGTGCTTTATTTAATTTTATGAAAAAATTTGACATTACACTTTATGCTATAGGTATAAGCACGAAAAAAATGCTTAATTACGCCAAAAATGTTGATATAAAAATAATCAAATGTGAAATATTAAGCAAAGCTGTAGAAGAAATTTCAAAAGTTCTTCAAAAAAATGAAGTCGCTCTTTTAAGTCCCGCTTGTGCCAGCCTAGATCAATTTAGTTCTTATATAGAACGCGGAAAAACTTTTAAAGAATGTATCAATAAAAT
>X244_Common_House_Martin__coassemble_846_pt1 | contig 10154 bp, 17 predicted proteins | sample X244_Common_House_Martin__metabat2_high_PE_010 | metagenome-assembled genome bin X244_Common_House_Martin
ATATAAATATTTGATCCGCCAAATTCTTTTAAAATTTCACGTTTATCATTATTTTTTACAAAATCAATAAAATATTCAAAATATTCATTATTTGAAAGCAAAGTAGTTTCCTAGAAAGATTTTTTAAAAATTATAGCAAAAAATTAAATTTTATTTCATAGGTTATAATTACAAATAAAGGAGAGATTATGAAAAAAATAATGAGCATTTTATTGTTAAGTTTTACTCTATTGTTTGCTGATAATTTTAATGAAAGCAAAAAAGAACTTGCTAGATTATATGATAGCTTAGGAAGCGATTATCAGTATGATTTTTATTGCAATGCACCTTTTAAGGTTAATAAGAAAGGAAAATATATTAAATTTGAAGTTCTTCCTTCAAATCAATATAGTCCCAGAAATGAATACACAAAAAAAGGAAAAATCAATCAAAGAGCCAAGCGTATAGAATGGGAACATATTATGCCAGCTTACAATTTTGGAAGACATTTGCCTTGCTGGAAAAAAGGAGGTAGGAAAGCTTGTCAAAATGATCCAGTATTTCAAAAAATGGAAGCTGATAAGCAAAATCTAGTCCCAGCGATCGGGGAAATAAACGGAGATAGAAGCAATTTTAGATACGCACAAGCTCCTTTAAATTTAGAATACAATCAATACGGAAATTGTAAAGTCTATACTGATTTTAAAGCAAAAAGATTTTATCCAGCTGATTATTCTAAGGGTTGGATTGCAAGAAGCTATTTATATATGAGTAAAACTTATAATATTAAATTATCAGATCAAGAAAGAAAACTTATGGAGGCTTGGGATAAGCAATATCCTATGAGTGAAAAAGAAAAAAGAATTAGAGAATTACTCTAATTCTTCGGAAACTTTAGCCACAATTTCATCTATATCAATCACTAAGCTTTTATCTTTTTCATTAAAACTTTCATCAAGTTTTTCTCTGATATCACAAACCACATTAAGTAAAACCCCAAACTCTTTATCGGTTTTAATTTGATGGGTAATGCCATTATGCATTATTTCAATATTAGTTCCTTTTGCAGCAAAAGCAACTTGAGAATGGTTTTCTATGCCTAAGGTTAAAAAAAGCTCTGCATCATAAGAATGTATTTCTAAAATCATTTTAATCTCCTTTTGTTTTTTACAGAGACAACATTAGCTTCGTTTAGCTGAATGTGTGCTGTTGTTTTCTAAATTTTTAAGTGCTAAAATAATCTTATTGGCTTCTTCTTTATCTAAATACCAAAGATGTAAAGGTCGTTTTTTAATGATATTGTTAATGAATTCTCTTAAAGCCCATCTTGTAGGTTTTTTGGCATTTTTACTCCAAATAGCTTGTATCATATTTAATTGCTTTTGTGTGGCTTTACCTTTTTGGGCTTTTTCTTTTTTTAAATATCTTGCTTTTTTGTTTTTTAAAAATTTCTCTTTATAACCTAAAGTTATGGCAAAATCCTTAAGCTCTTCAAGATTTAAATCTTTACTTGAATTTTTACCATATCTTTGATTTAAAACCCAGCGATAATCTTCATCATTATTCAAATTAGCTTCTTTTTTTAAAGTATGTATGATTTTAATCAAATGTTTTTTTAATGCCTCTTGCGTATTCATTTTTCCAACCTTTGTTTTAACCTTGAAATAAATTTATCTTTATTGGCATTATAAAGTTCGTTTTGTTTTTGCTTGTATTCAAGATAATTTTGCTCATAATCTTTGATAGCTTGGGTAGCAATTGGTGTTTTAGCAACAGGTGCAATCTTGATTTGATTATCATAAATAATCCTATCTTGATTTTCAAACATATATTCTATAAGTTTATTATAAAACACCCCAGCAGCAAGAGGTCTTTTTTGCTCATCGCAAAGTTCTTTATTAGCATTAATATAATAAACGCTATCTTCACAATCATAATGCTTTAAAATAGGTTTGCCTTTTTCATCATAAGCAATACTGCCATCATAATATTTAAGCACATAAGAGTATGAAAAATCGCCTTTGCGTGTTTGAAAAATAAAACGATTAGAAAAAGAAATAAAAAGCCATTCTAAAAAAGATTCTATATTTTCATATCTTTTCTTTAAATCAAGTTCCGCATAAGCACAAACAAGGGATAATTTTTCATAACTTGTTCCAATAAATTGCTTTTTTAACATGGTTAAATCATAATATTTTTTAAAGCCCAATATATCTTTAGGTGTTTTTGCCTGAAAGTAAAGCTTTTCTATAGCTACTGCTTGAACTTCACTGATACCAAAAAGTTCTTTTAATACTTCTTTAGCATTATTCATTAAAACCCTTTTTCTAACCAAGAAGCTAACGTCTTTTGATTATCTTTATTTTTGTATTTATTGGCTAACTTTGGAAGCCAAGTTGATTTTAAAGCTCTTTTCCAGCTTTTCAAAGGTTTATTATTTGCCATAAGCCATTTTCCATCATCTTGTTTATAATAATTTATAAAACTATCAGCTATAAAATAAGGAATAGAGCAAGAATTTTTAGCATTAAATTCGTCAATAGTTTTTATAATTTCATCTTTGCTCGGTGGAATAAATTTCATTTTTTTCCTTTTTTAAAAACTTAATTAAGCCCATTAGTTTTAATGGACTTGTTAAATTTTTTGGCTTTTTTTAACATATTTCATTTTTATGTTAAAAATTTTTCATATTTTTAACATTTCAAAAGTTCATGATTTTCGTGTATATTGCCGATGATTTCAAACCTAGCGATAAAATTATTATCATCTGTTCTTAAATTATTAATTTTATAAGCTTCTTCTAGCCAAAATTTCTCGATATCTTTATTATCTTGACACTCATATTTTTTCATAAATTTTTCATAATCTTGACAAGCATAAAAAGTCCCTTTAGTGTATTTAATTGTTAAAGCTTCATTTTCTTGATACTCTACTATATCATTCTCATAAATCTTTTTTCCATTTTTATCGTAAAGCCCAATCCAAAGTTCGATTTCATATTCTTGATTAAGATACCCCATTCCTTTTAAGGAATCAAGTATTAAAATTGAAATAAGTGCATGATTGGTTTCATATTTACTAAATTCATTATTAAAAACCCTAAAATCAAAATCACTTAGTTTCATTTCTCATCTCCATTTATACTTTTAGCAACTTCTTGCCACTCTTCATTGCTTTTAAACTCGCCATTAAGTTCTTTTAAAAGCTCAAGTGTTTCATCATTAGACAAATTAGAAAGAATGGATCTTATTCTTTCTATTGGCTTGGTATCCTTATGGATCATTCTAAAGAATTCCTCTTGCTCTTTTATGCTTAAATCTTCAAAAAGTTCAGCAAGATCATCAGCATTTATATCTTCTAAATCACTTGCATCTATATTTGCATTTACATACATTTTTTATCCTTTTGTTTTAAATTAAGTTTTAAAAACTTAATCAAATCCGCCTTAGCGGACTTGTTAAATTTTTCTTTTTCTAGCTCTTATTTTTTGTTTTAAGTTCATCTTCTTTTTTCTTTTTAGATTTCTCTTTTTTACCTTTGGTTTATTTCTAAAATCAAGCTCTTTAAGTCCGTTAAAATAAGTTGTTTTTGCATTAAAAACATTACTTAAAAGACTTGCAGCGATTAAAGAAAGTTTGCTTAGTCTCATTTTTCCATCTCCAAGCTTTCAATCTTTGGTTCTATTCTAAAATTATCTTTTGTAACCCTTTTAAGTCCAAGTTTTACTAAAGTGCTATCTTCAAGTTCTACTATGGCTTCTTTGTTAAGTTCTTCTTTGTAAGTGATACACTCATTAAGCCCATAGCTTTTAAAGGCTTTAATTAAACTTTCTAGTTTTTCTTTTACACGTGGTAAAGATACACTTTTACTTAAGCGATAACCAATCTTGCCAAAGGTAAATTCCTTAGATCTTTTTTCAGCAAATTCATGTTTATTGTTTTCACAAAAAGTGGTGATACAAGCTTCTATATATCCAAGCTCATCACTTAAAACTTTAATCTCTCCCGCACGGCTTTCTTTAATTTCATTACAAGCTAACGTTACCTCTCCATTGATTTTTTCTATTTGCACACTAAGCTCTGCTACTTTTTTAAGTGCAAGATTTACATCTTCAAAACTATTTATTTGCATTTATTCTCCTTTAATTTATATTTTTCGATTTGATAATCCCATAAACAAAAACCATATTTTAAAGACATGGCATACTTATTTCTTTTCTTGACTATCCTTAAACCCTTTCTATAAGGGCAACTCTAAAGTCAATTCTTTAATTCCTAGCTTTTTAGCTAATGCTAATTCTTCTTGCATACCTGTTGAATTTTTAGCGTCTTTGTGCTTACTAAGATAAATATAATCACAAGCTTTTAAAAGCTCTCTCCCCATTTGTAAAGCTTTGTCTCTGTGTTTATTCTCTTCCAAATAGCTAAATTGTAGTATGGGTGAAATAGGCGTAAAATCTTCACATTCACGTATAATTTTTAAGCATTCTTGCTCGGCAACGCTTATAGCTAATGATTTGCGTCTGCTTTCTTGCACAGCCAATCCTTTATAAGGACTTGCTACATAAACTAATGGCATTGTTCTCCTTTTTTGATGATTTTAGGGTTTTACCCTTTTTAAGTCTTCTTAAAAAAGACTTAAAAAGAAAAAAACGCAATTAAAGTGCTTTTAAATCAAGCACTTTTATTCAGCTTTTTATTCAAATGAAAATTAAGAATTTTTTGTGCAATATAATCAGGATAAATTCCTTTTAAAACATCCACAAAAGTGCCGCTTTTTTTAAAATAAATACCCGCACCTTTTACTTCAAACAATGAAGCACTATAGTCTGCTTTTTCGCCTTTAATCATTATTGTCATGATCTACTCCTTGTATTAAATTGTTTCTTTTTGTTTTTTCTTGTTCTATTAAGTCTAAAGTTTCAAAGATAGCAAGCCATTTATCTTTATTTTTAGGACTTCTTAATTTTTTAATAGCGTGTTTATAGATTTGATGAACACGTGTCAATGAAATACCCAGTTCTTTTGCTATCTCTTCAAAGGTCATTTTTTATCCCAACATTAAAAATGAAGCCGCAGCTTCGATGTGTTTAATTTCTACATCAGCCCCATCTGCAAAATCTCTAGCTCTTTTTAAAAGCTTTTCGCTTTTTCTAAAATTGCCACGAGCTAAGCTAAAAACCAAATCAATTGCTTTTTTATCTTCTATATTAAAATAGGAGCAAAGAGTTTTTAAATCTTCATTTTTTAAACCTTCTTTATTTTGATAACAAAGTCCTTTTAATTCCCATTTGGCACCAATTCTAGAGCTTAATTGTCCATATTCGTTATAATCATTTCTGCCAATACCTGTTAGATTGTTTTTAAGTTTTTTGGTGCCTACTAAGATCAAAGCTGTATTTGAAAAATCATATATGCGTCTTAAACATTCCAAAGCACGAAATGGCAAATGCTCACTCTCATCAATAATTAAAACTTTTGAAGTTCTTGCAAGTTCAGCAGCAATACCTCTGATTTTATCATCAAGTGAGCCTTTAAAGCATACATTTAACTTATTCTCAAGACCCACTAAAAGCATTCTTTTACTAGTTTCTGTGGTTGCTTCAAAAAGCACCACTCTTGTTCCATTTTTATTAGCATATTCTTTAATAGCACGACTTTTGCCAGTTCCTGCTTCTCCAATGATTACTCCCATTTCACGATTGCTCATAGCACTTTCAATCGTTACATTGATAGCTTTTACATCCTTGGTAGCAATAAATGGGGTTTGAAGTTCTTTTACACTTTTTTCTTCCACGAAACTTTTGATATATTTTTCAAGTAAAGGCTCAACTTTTAAGGCGTATTTATAAGCACTTCCTTCCTTCATGTATCCCACCATGTAGCTTCTGTTAATTCCCAAACGATCAGCTAAGTTGTTTTGAGAGATGTTTTGGGCATTTAAAAATCTCTTGGTTTGTTCAACTAAATCCATTTTATTTCCTTTTGTTTTTTTATGAGTAAAAACTCTTTAAAACTTGAATTAATCAAGCTTTAAACAGCTTTTAACCTGCAAAATACTTTTTATCTACAAAAGCATCCATATCAAATTCTTCATCATTTTTAATTTCTTTTTTGGCATTTAAGATAAGCTCATCAGCATTAGCATTATTTTTAATCTTTTCTAATTCTCTTTGAGTTTTTAAACTTTCTTTAGCAAGTGATTTTTGATGTACTTCTTTAACCTCTGCAAGTGAGTTTTCAAAAACATTTTTCAAATCATTTAAATCTGCTTTAATATTAAGTTTAGTAAAGGCAGTAATTTCATCTTTTTTAAGCACTTCTTTAATCGCTTTAACTTCGCTTTCATATCCTTTTTTAAGCATTTTAAAGCTTTCTTTACTAAGCTTAGCTATACTTTCATCAAGAGCTAGACAAAGGAAGTTTCCGCTTAAATCATAAATGAAAAGCTCTTTGACATTGTCGATATTTTGTACACATTTTACTTTTGTGCCAACGCTTGGCAAATTTGCACTCTTATAAACCCTATCTTGAAATAAAATTCCTTTTTTATTAACTACTCTAATTTCTTTGTTTCCAGCGTTAAATAGAAACTCTTCATAAGATATTTTTACAATAGCTCTATCGCAAGAGTTCCAAAGTTCAAGTGGAGTTTTAACGCCTTTTTTACGACGAACTTTACTCATATTCCATTTAATCACTTCAGCTTCTAAAAACTCACAAGCTTCGCTAAAGGTAAGAAGTAATTTTTGATTAGTTTTTTTAGTAAAACCATATTCATCTTTAGCTTTTCTTTCTTTTTTAGGAGTTTTTTGCTCTATCATTTCTCTTTTGGCAAGATTATTGCCAATATATCCATGCATTTTAGAAATTCCTGCATGTTGAAGTGTCCCAAAGCGTCTTTCAACTAAAGCTTTTTGCTCTCCTGCATAAGCAATAGCTGCATCATAGGTAATATTAAGCCCATCAAGTAGGCTTTGAAAATCTTTAGAAAGATAATCTTTTCCATTATCTCCTTTTATCATATCAGGCTTACCAAATTTATCAATTGCTTTCCATAAAAGACGCGTTAAGCTTAAAGAATTTGATTTACTTACTAAAGTAGCCACACCCATACCGCTAAAAACATCAACGACACTTAAGATGTGAGGGCGAAAAGGTTCTAAGGTTTCATCATCTCTTACTATAATATCAGCTGGAGAGCTATCGATTTGCCAACACATGTTTTTCATGTCATAAAGTTCTCTTTGATTGCCTTGTGCAGGTAGAAACTTACTTTTTGCTTTATCTAAACCTTGAGTAATAATGCAATGTTCTAATGGTTTATCTTTGTAGTAGTTTTTAATAAAGTTTTGTAAGGTTTTTACACTAAAAAGTGGCTTTACCTTTCCCAAATCAAAACCTATGAAATCATAGCTTTCCTTTTGTGCTGCCTCTTTGTGAATTTGCCACCAAAGTTCAGTAAAGTTAAATCCACCTGCTCCAAAGGTACGATACTCTCTTAAGGCATATTCTTGCATCCAAGTGCTAAGCTTGGTTTTATCTTTGCGATGAAATCCTCTTGTATCAACTAAACCTAGAATGCCATACTTTTTATAGTTTGAACGCCAGTTAGAATAGTTTCTCCATTCTACATTACACAACAATAATGCTCTTTTGAGTGTAAGACCGCCTTCAATGTATTTTTCAATTTGTTTTATGAGTTTTAATTTCTCTTTAGCTTCTTGTTTAATCTCATCATTTAAATTTTCGAATTTTAAATTTAAAACAGCCAAATCATTGTTTATTTTTGACTCTGTTAAATTTAAATCATTCTCTTTTGTAATGCAAATTGCATTATTATTGTTAATATCACTCAAATCTACTTTTTGCATTTTTTCATCAAAAATTAAAGTATTTTTACTGATTAATTCCTGATTAATTGCAGTTAAAAGCTGTTCTTTGCTTATTTTAAAAAGTAGTTTTTTACCACCTCTGCCACCATTGGCATTATCTACTTTTAACCACTCATATTTATTTGATTTTCTAGTTACCGCAAGTCTTAAAGCTCCCTCGCTTACATTATAAACTTGTGCAGCTTCTTTGGTTTCTAAAAAATAAATCACACACAAACCTCAGGAAGTTTATCAATAATTTTAAGTTCTAAGAGTTTTTCAAATACGGCTTTAGTATTAGCTTTTGCTTTATATTTTTCAGAATAAAGTCCATTCACTACGCGAAATAAGCTCATATAATGAAGATTATGTTTTTGGGCAAATTTTTTAAGATTAATACCATTATCTTCAAAGTATTGTTTTAACAAAATATCTCCTTCAATTTGTAATTTTTATTTCAAATTGATATTTTTTAAGATACAATTTGTAAATAATTTTTCAAATTATAAGACAAAATGCGAATTAAGTCAAGTTATTTTATCGCGTTTTGTGAATTTTTTAATAAAAAAGGTTCATAATGTATAAAACAACAGACATTCTGAATAGAGTTTATGCTATTTTAAATATTACCGACGACAAGGAATTTTGTGGAATTTATGAGATAAAACCCAATACATTAAGTACTTGGAGAACTAGAAATACCATCCCTTATGAGTTATTGTTGAAAATATCAAAAGAACAAAATATATCGCTTGACAGCATCTTTTTTGGCAAAATGCGAATTAATGATGATAATTTGCAATTAAGATACTATACGGATGTTGCTGCCGCTGCTGGATATGGTGCAATAAATAGCAAATTGGAATATACGGAAATAGTAATAAGCAAAAAATTTGCTTGCGAGGCATTGGGATTGCCGCCTTTAACAAGGCTTGATATTATTAAAGTTATAGGGGATAGTATGGAGCCTTTTATTCATAATGGAGATGTTATAGCTGTCGATGTTAGTAAAAATAAACTCGAGCTTGTAAAAAATGGAGATATCGTGGTTATTAATCTTGATGGTGAAATTTACTGCAAAAAGCTCCTCAAACAACCTTTTGTAAATGAAATTGTATTGAGTTCTATGAATTCTTTTTATAAGGACATTGTTGTTAATATAGATCAAATTAGCTGTGCTGAAATTATAGGCGTTGTTTGTAAAGCAATTTCAATTAAAACTTTTGAAAATGCTATTATAAAATATGAATGATGCTATATTTTATTATTGCAATATTAATTATAATAATTGCTTTATTTATTCTGGTTTTAAAACGGAATCGAAATTAAAAAAAATCTTACTAAACAAGATTTAAAAGAGATAGAAGCAATATCTAAATATTATGAAATTTCTTTAATAGAAGCAGCAAAAATTCATTATGGCAAAGCTATTATTACAGAAGAAATGATCGAAAGATTGGAAAGACCCTATCGAGAATTATATGAACAATATAAAAAACTTTCTATAAATGAGCAAGGAAAATTTTTGCACAATTTGCTTTTAAATAATCAAGATGAATATGCAGATGCGATAAGAATCATACAAATTATTGAAGAAAGTGTTGATATAGCTTTAAAATCAAAAAATAAAGATATAGCTGAAAATAACAAACAAATTGTATTAGAATTAGGGCAAAAAATACAACAAAAACATCCTAAGGTTTATAGTTTAATTGTAGATACAATTCAGCTTTTGGAAGATAATTATGATGCAAATCTTTTTGAAAATCAATGTATTAAGTATTACGAAGAAGCTAGGAAATTAAAAACCATTAAATCCAAGCAAAAAAAGAATTGATTATATAAATGACTTAATAAAAGAAGCTGAAATAAATCCTAAAATCAATGAGAAATTTGTTAATTTTTGGAAAAATAAAGTCAAAGAAATATTATAATTACATTTTAAGTTTATGGTTTGTAGAAAAATAAAATTACACCAAAAAGTGTATTTTTATTTTTCTGTGGTGTAATTTTATTTTTCCGCCGACATAAAATTTTAGACATTATCAGCGTAAATAAGAATTATAAAAGCTATAGTATAGATTTAAAAGATTCACAAATCGAATTGATCATACAAGGTAAGGTTTTGCGTTCTATTATATAGAAAAACAAAGTTAAAGAAATATAATAGTTATATTTTAAGTTTAAGCTTTATAGAAAAATAAAATTTCCACTTTTGTGGAAGTTTTATTTTTCCAAATGGAAATTTTATTTTTCCGCCGACATATTGGTTATATAGCAGCAGGAGAGATTATTTCTGAAA
>X244_Common_House_Martin__coassemble_856_pt1 | contig 9929 bp, 9 predicted proteins | sample X244_Common_House_Martin__metabat2_high_PE_010 | metagenome-assembled genome bin X244_Common_House_Martin
ATATTATCTTCTCACCTTTTTAAATCTGTCACTAAATTCTAGTTTTTCGACAATTTCTATTTTAGTGGGAATTTTATAATTTGCTAATTTATCTTTGCAAAATAATCTAATTTCTTTTTTAAGTTCTAAAGAATTTAATATTTTTCCTTGTTCTAAAACTATTTTAACACATACGCTTTGTCCAGTGATAGGATTTTTTTGAGAATATACTAAACAATCTTGAATAAAAGGAATTTGTAAAATCACTCCTTCGACTTCTTGAGGTAAAACTTTTTCTCCACCAACATTGATCACTTCTTTATTTCTACCTATAATCTTAATATATTCTTCGCCATTTTCATGAATAACTTCAACTAAATCTCCAGTTGCAAAATATCCCTCACTGTCAAATACAGAATTATCAGCGTTTAAATATCCTAAGCTTTGAGTATTACTTTTTATAAAAAGTTCATTATTGATAATTTTATAATCAACATTTTCAAGCTTAATAAAATCCTTATAACTTTTTGTTTGCGTGATACCTATTTCACTTGTTCCAAATGTTTGCAAAAATTTAACTTTGGGAAATACTATTTTTAATTTTTCCAATAAAGTTTCGGGCATTTTTTCGGTTCCATAAGTAATTAGTCGTAAAGAACTTAAATTATATTGTTCAACTATATTAGAAATTAAGAATAAATTGAGTAAAGAAGGAGAAGCTGGTAGCAGCGATATTTTATATTTTTCTATATTTTTTGCCAATAAATCAACATTTTTTCTATCCTTTATTGCTACTCCACAAGCATTCATGCTTAAACAATTTAACAAAGTATTTAATCCACCAATATGATCAAACATTAAAAAAAGAAGCATATTGATATGTTTGTATTTTTTATCAAGATAAGAATTAAGTATTTTTTGTAAATCATGTACAATTACTTTTGGTTTTCCGGTGCTTCCGCTTGAAAATAAAATTAAACCAGCTTTATTTTGATTTGTTAATTTTTCAATAATTTTATATCGGATTAAATTATCTTGTTTATGATTAAAACTTATATGTCCATACTTAAATAAGATATCGCAATCGATTTCTTTTAATTTATTATCAATTTCTTTTTCATCAATCAAAGGAATGGCAATTTTATTTAATTCTATGCAAGCTAGAAATAAAGCTACGCTATCACAATCATAATCTCCTATAATTGCAACTAATTTACTATTAGCTTTGCTTTTTAAAATTTCAATTTTATTAAGGGTATTTTCACGCAATTGTTTATAGGTATAATGTTTATTTTCATAAATTAAGGCATGATGATCTTGAAATTTTAAGTTAAATATTTTTCTTAAAAAATCATTACTAAATTCAGCCATTAACGCCGCCTAAGTAAAGAATTTGTCCTGTTATAAAATCGCTCTTTTCATCTATAAAAAAATCAATAACATTAATCACATCTTTAATTTCACCAAATCTTTTTATAGCTTGCTTATTTAATAAATCATCAATTTTATTTTTAGGAACATTTTTTATAAGATCCGTTGGAACTGGAGTAGGGCCTATAGCATTGCAAGTGATGCCAAAAGGACTTAATTCTTTAGCACAAATTTAGGTAAGACTGCAAATAGCTGCTTTTGAAGCTGCATATATAGCCTCACCTTCTAATCTTAAAGGGGTGGCCACTGTAGAAAAATTGATAATTCTATAAGGCATGGAAGTATTTTCTTTTTTATAAGTTTGACTCATAATTTTAGCCACTTCTCTTATAAATAAAAAACTTCCAAAAAAGTTAGTATTAAAAATATTTTCCACACTTTTATTAGGCGTTGTTAGTAGGTGATTCATCGAGGCTATACCTGCGTTATTGATTAATATATCTATTTTTTTAAATTCTTTTTTGATATTTCTAATCATATTAACAACTGACATTTCATCACTAACGTCTAATTCAAAATGCCTATAGTTTGAACGATTTATACTAGCCTTACCTCTTGAGCATCCACAGACAATATGACTTTTTTCTAAATAATATTCACTAAGCTCTTTACCTATGCCTTTTCTAGTTCCAGTTATAATAATAATTTTTTGCATCTTATTCTTCAATTTTTTGTACGATATATTCTGTTAAAGAATTAACATCTTTAAATGGAGAATTTCTAGAACTCATCATTTTTTCATCTGCTAAAATAATTTCTTTATTAAATTCTTCACTTAATATTTCTTCCAAATCTGAAATAAGGCTAACTAAAGCTAAAGAATCTAAACATCCACCTAATCCATTATAAAGCTTTGTTTCAGAATTGACAGATTTTAATTCCTTAATTTCATAATCATTTCCATAGTTAAGTAATGCTTTTATTATTAAATTTTGAATCTTTTCTTTCATATTATTTGCATCTCCTTAGAATTTTGAAAAAATGGTTTATATTATTAAATATTAATATGATTATAACATATAAATAGTTAAAATAACTATTAATCCCTATAACTTTTAAGGTAAAGGAAAAGTAAATGAAAAATATAGTTTTATTGGGTGCAAGCAATTCTAGAGTACCAGGAGGATTAATAGCTGGCTTAAATCAAGATGATGTTAATTTGGTAAATTTATCTATAGGAGGAACAACTTCTTTACATAAACTTTATTCCTTAAAAAGAAAAGAAAATCAAGAAGTGCTTAAAAAAGCAGATTTGATAATAATAGAATCTAATATTGTAGATACATCATTATTTCTTATGTCTTCTAATTTGCATAAAACATTAAAAAATATTGATTATTTATACGATGAACTCGCTTTGTTTAAAGCAAAAATAATGATATTAATATTATTTAGCCATGAAAAAGAAAGATTGATTGTAAATAATTTTCACAAGTATAAAGCTAAAGAATATGGATATAATATTATAGATGTTGATACTATTGTATATAAATTTAAACTTGAAGATTTTTTTATGAAACCAGATTCTCATCACATGTTAACTTCCATAATGTATCGAATTGGAAAAAATATTGCTAATAATATTTCTTGTTTTCATTTTCCATATAAAAATAAACAATATAATCATCAGTTTGAAATTATAGTTCCAGATCAGTTGGAACTATTAAATGAAAATAAAATTGATAAAAAAATAATTAGAGATTTGATGTACAAAGAAACGGTTTTTCCTATTAATAAAGATCATATTTTAAAAATACCAGAAAAATATACTGGATTTGAATTATTAGGAGTGCATACTTTTAACAGCATAAGTTCATCAATCAAAAAAAAGAAAATCAATATCCTAAAGCAAAGAGCTCAGAGTTATTCTAGCTTATTTTTTATGACTAAGAAGCAAAAACTAATAAAATATTTTTATGGATATAATATATTTGAAGATATATTAAATGAGTTTATTTTAGATGAAAATACTGTTTTGGAATTTAATCTTAAAAGAAAATATTCTGAATTGTCTTGGGGAGTAGATCATATCAATGGTTATATCAATACTCTAGACTATGTTAATTTAGTTTCTTTATTTGTAGTTAAAGAAGATTCTAGCGCTATTAAAAATATAAATTATGACTGGCTATATCAAGCAGAAGTTAATATTGATGAAAAATATAATTTTGATCATTTAATACCAGATTTATTGCTAGTTAAAGAAAGTGTTGAAGAGTATTGTATAAAAATGGATCCCATAAAATTAAAACCCTTGCAAAATCAAATTAATGCTTCTAATTTCGCTAAAACAAGAATTCAAAATGAACTTCCTTATAAATTGGGTCAAGCTATGATAATGCGTTCCAAATCTTTTTCAAGAATGTTATCGATGCCAGCTTATTTAATATCTATTTTTTTAACTTATAGACTAGAACAAAAAGTTCATCAAAAAAAAATTGAAAAAGATCCTTTTTTAGCGTTGCCTCCTTTAGAATCCTATCCAGATTATCATGAAGCTTTAAAAGAAAGAGAATGTTTTACTTATAAACTAGGAGAAGCTTTAATAAAAGCTAACAATAATTGGTATGGGGGGGGGTATATCAAATTGTGGTTTGAGATAAGAAAGCTAAGAAAAGAATTTAAAAAATCAAGAAAGTAGAAATTTCTACTTTCAATTTTGTATTTTTTTGATCACGATATCGTCATTTTCTGCATCGATTAAAATGTTATCATTTTCGTTAAGTTCATCAGCTAAAATCATATCGCTTAATTTATCCTCTATCATATCATAAATAGCTCTTTTTAATGGTCTAGCTCCAAAGTCAGGATCAAAACCATTTTTTGCGATCAAAAGCGCTCCATTTTCGCTTAAATTTGCTTTTATTCCTTTACTTGACAAACTATTCTGCAAATCTTTAAATAAAAGTTTAACTATTTCATAAGCCTCATCTTGTCCTAAAGGATTAAAGGTGATGATATCATCTAAACGATTTAAAAATTCAGGTTTAAAGAAATTTTTTAATTCGCTTTTAATTGCATTTTCTTTTTCTTCACCATTTAGTGACATAATTGCATTTGAAGCAATATTAGAAGTTAAAATAATAATAGTATTTTTAAAATCTACTGTCACTCCCTTACTATCTGTTGCTCTTCCATCGTCTAAAATTCCTAAAAGTATATTGAAAACATCTTTATGAGCTTTTTCAACTTCGTCAAATAAAAGAACGCTATAAGGTTTTCTGCGTACCGCTTCGGTTAGCTCCCCACCTTCTTCATGTCCTATATACCCTGGAGGTGCTCCTAAAAGTCTTGAAACGCTATGTTTTTCCATGAATTCGCTCATGTCAAAGCGTATCATAGCTTTTTCATCATCAAATAAAAATTTTGCCAAGGCTTTAGCTGCTTGAGTTTTTCCTACTCCAGTTGGACCTAAAAATAAAAAACTTCCTATAGGTTTATTATCTGCATTAAGTCCTGCTTTATTGCGTTTAATAGCTCTTGCTAGAGCATTTAAAGCTTTATCTTGCCCTATAACACTTTCTTTTAAGTGCTTTTCCACTTCTAAGAATTTTTGTTTTTCAGAAGTAAGCATTTTTTGCACACTAATACCCGTCCATTTGCTTAAAATTCCAGCGACTAAATCTTCATCCACTTGATTTTTAAGCAAAACACCATTTTCGCTCATCTTTTTCCATTTTTCTTCTAAATTTTGCACCTCTTTTTCAAGGCTTGGAATTTTTCCATATTCCAATTCAGCAGCTTTTTGAAATTCTCCTTTATTTTTAGCTAAATTAGCTTCATTTTTTAAAAGATCAATTTCTTTTTTCTTGGCACTGATTTCATTAAAAACGCCTTTTTCATTTTCAAATTGTGAATTTAAAGCATTTTGTTTTTCTTTTAAATTTGCTAATTCTTTAATAATTTCTTCTATTCTTTTTTCATTTTTTTTGTCATCTTCCATTTTTAAAGCTTCATTTTCAACTTCTAAGGTTTCAATATCTTTTCTTACTTTTCTTAAAGAACTAGGTTCACTTTCAATTTGCATTTTAAGTTCAGCAGCAGCTTCATCGATTAAATCAATAGCTTTATCAGGTAAAAAACGATCCGCTATATAACGTTTTGAAAGCTTAGCAGCTGCTACTAAGGCACTATCATTTATCGTTACATTATGATGAATTTCTAATTTTTCTTTAATGCCTCTTAACATGGCTAGAGCTTCATTGATGCTAGGTTCAGGAACATTGACAGGTTGAAAACGACGTTGTAGGGCAGCGTCTTTTTCAAAATATTTACGATATTCTTTTAAAGTGGTCGCACCTATGGTATGAAGTTCACCTCTAGCTAAAGCAGGTTTTAAGATATTAGCAGCATCCATACTTCCTTCACTTGCTCCAGCTCCTACTATAGTGTGAATTTCATCTATAAATAAAATGATATTTTTATTTTTAATCACTTCATTGACTACTGCTTTTAAACGATCTTCAAATTCACCACGGTATTTTGCTCCTGCTATTAAAGCACTCATATCAAGTGCAATAACTTTTTTATTTTGTAAAGAAGTTGGCACATCTTTTTTAATTATTCTTTGTGCTAAAGCTTCAACAATTGCAGTTTTTCCAACTCCAGGTTCTCCTAGTAAAATAGGATTATTTTTAGTTTTACGAATTAGAATTTGCATTAGTCTTTCTATTTCTTCTTCTCTTCCGATAACCGGATCTAATTCTCCTTGGATTGCTTTTTGAGTAAGATCAATACCAAATTTATTTAAACTATCTAAAGTTTCATCACTTGTTTTGCTATCAACCTTTCTTCCTGCTCTTAATTTTTGTAATTCTTTTTGAAATTCTTTACGATCGAGAAATTTGGATAAAATTTCTTTAATTGGATCTTTTTCGCTTTCACTAATCAGCCAAGTATCTACAGATAAATAGCTATCCCCATTCGCACTCATTAAGCCTTTGGCTATTTCTAAAGAATTAATAAATTCGTTTGAAAATCTGATGGTTTCTTTGCTTACATTTGAACTTGTTGGTAATTTGGATATTTTACTTTTAATTTCAAGTTCTAAGGCTTCTTTGGAAATATTTAACTTATTAAGTATTTGATTAAGTAAACTTGAGCTATCAACACACAAAGCCCAAAAAAGATGCAAAGGAACAATTTCATTATTTTTAGAATATATTGCTAAAGATGCTGCACTTTCAACATTTGAAAGCATAGAGTCTGTTAAGTAATCTTGTATATTTGCCATATTCATTCCTTTTTTATTAATTTATATGGATTATATTATATAAATTTAGTCATATAATGTCAAGGTATTTTATATTATTTTATAAATATATCTAAGTTTATTTTTGTAAATATATGATCAAAAGTTTATTTTACAAACATATCAATAGCTTTATTAAGATCTTCTATGCTTTGTTTATTTTCTTTAGAACATGTATGATGGATACAATGAGCTAGATGTTCTTTTAAAACAGCTTTTGCGGTATTGTTAACAGCTGCTTTAATAGCGGCAAGTTGTATTAAAATTTTACTACAATCCTCATCTCTTTTTACCATGTTTTTAACTGCTTCTAAATGTCCAATTGTGCGACTAAGTCTATTGCTGATTGCTTTAATATGTTTTTGAGAATGTTGATGTTTTTTTGTATTTTGCATTTATTTTCCTAAAAATCCTTTGATTTTTTTAAAGTAAAAAATTAGAATCATTCTAACATAAAAAATAAAAGAAAATGCAATATAAATTTTATTATGCTTAAATTACAATTTCTTAAGCATTTTTTATTAAAATTTAGAAAAAATCTTAATGGAGTTGCACTTGAAAATAAAACGATCTTTAGCCGCTTTGGTAGGTTTTATAAGCTCTTTGGCTTTTTGTATTTTTTTTGTTGGAAATTTACACGCTAAAAATGATGATAATAAAAAAATAGAACAACGTTTACAAGCTTTAGATAAGCTTACAAAAACTTTAGCTATAGTTGAACAATATTATGTTGATGATGAAAATATAAGCGATTTAGTAGACAAGTCTTTATCTGGATTATTGAGCAATCTTGATGCACATTCTTCTTTCATGAATGAGAAAGATTTTAATGATATGAAAATCCAAACTAATGGTGAATTTGGTGGACTTGGAATTACAGTAAGCATGAAAGATGGTGCTTTAACTGTTGTTTCTCCTATGGAAGGAACTCCTGCAGACAAGGCGGGAATAAAATCAGGAGATATAATCTTAAAAATAAATAATGAAGCAACCTTAGGTATGAATTTAAATGATGCCGTAGAAAAAATGCGTGGCAAGCCAAAAACTGAAATTACTTTAACTATTTTTAGAAAAGGTTCTACTAAACCTTTTGATGTGACTCTTATGAGAGATATTATAAAAGTTGAAAGTGTTTATGCAAAATTGATACAAAAAGAAAATATCTTGTATTTAAGAGTAACTAATTTTGATAAAAATGTAGTTGATTTAGCAAGCAAGGAACTTAAAAAATATCCTAATGTTAAAGGGGTTATTTTAGATCTTAGAAATAATCCAGGCGGACTTTTAAGTCAAGCTATAGGGCTTGTTAATTTATTTGTCGATAAGGGTGTGATTGTTTCTCAAAAAGGGCGTATAGCCAGCGAAAATCAAGAATATAAAGCAGAGGCAAAAAATAAAATTTCCAATGCTCCTTTGGTAGTGCTTGTTAATGGTGGTAGTGCAAGTGCAAGTGAGATTGTTAGCGGGGCTTTGCAAGATTTAAAAAGAGCTGTAATTGTTGGTGAAAATACTTTTGGAAAAGGTAGCGTTCAGCAAATAATTCCTATTAATAAAACTGAAGCATTAAGATTGACTATAGCAAGATATTATTTACCAAGTGGTCGTACCATTCAAGCCATAGGGGTAAAACCAGATATTGAAGTTTTTCCTGGAAAGGTGAGTGCTCAAGAGGAAGGGTTTAATTTAAAAGAAAGCGAATTGAAACAGCATTTAGAGAATGAACTTCAAAAAACTAATGATAAAAAAGAGGAGAAAAAAGAAGAGAAGAATGATAAAAATATCATTACATTAAAACAAATTTATGAAGATGCGCAATTAAAATCTGCCATTGATGCGGTGAAAATTTTAAATATTAAGGAGGGTGCATTATGACAAAAAAAGATTTAATGTATGAAGGAAAAGGTAAAAAACTTTTTAAAACAGATGATGAAAATTTATTGATCAGTGAATTTAAGGATGATTTAACAGCTTTTAATGCTGAAAAAAAGGGAAATGAAAGCGGTAAAGGGGCTTTAAATTGTAAAATTAGTACAGAAATTTTCCATTTGCTTGAAAAAAATGATATTAAAACCCATTTAGTTGATCGTATTAGTGATACTGAACAACTAGTAAAAAAATGTAAAATTATTCCTATAGAAGTAATAGTACGTAATGTTGCCACAGGCTCTATTGTAAAAAGATTAGGTTTAGAAGATGGCAAAGTTTTACCTTTTGCTTTGGTTGAATTTTGCTTAAAAGATGATGCTTTAGGAGATCCTTTTATCAATGATGATCATTGTTTAATTTTAAATTTGGTTCAAGATAAAACCCAAATTCAAGAGATTAAGAATATTGCCAAAAAGATCAATTCTATTTTAACTCCATTTTTTGATTCTAAAAATTTAAGACTTATTGATTTTAAAATAGAATTAGGCTTAACTAAAGATAATGAACTTGTTTTAGCTGATGAAATAAGTCCAGATAGTTGTAGATTTTGGGATAAATTTAGTAATGAAAAACTAGATAAAGATAGATTTCGTCAAGATTTAGGCAATGTAAAAGTAGCTTATGAAGAAGTTTTAAAAAGAATTTTAAATTAAGGCATATTGATGAAAATAATAATAAATATTTTTTTAAAAAATGGAGTTTTAGATCCTCAAGGTAAAGCTATTGAAAAGGCTTTACATTCTTTAAATTTTAATGAAGTTAAAGAAGTAAGAATGGCTAAACAACTCATACTTGATTTAGATGAAAAAGATGAAATAAGGGCTAAAGAGCGTATTGCTAAAATGTGCGAAGAGCTATTGGTTAATAATGTGATTGAAGATTATGAACTGAGCATAAGCGAGAAATTATGAAAGTAGCAATCATTCGATTTCCTGGAACAAATTGCGAATTTGATACAGAATATGCATTTAATAAACTTGGCGCTAAAACTGAAATTATTTGGCATGAGCAAAAAGAATTTAAAGCTGATTTAGTTGTTTTGCCTGGAGGATTTTCTTATGGAGATTATCTAAGATGTGCCGCAATCGCTAAGCTTGCTCCTGCAATGCAAGGTGTTTTTGAGCATGCTAAAAAAGGGGGCTATATTTTAGGAATTTGCAATGGATTTCAAATTCTTTTAGAAAGTGGTCTTTTAAAAGGCGCAATGAAACATAATGAAAAATTAAGCTTTATTTCAAAAAATCAAGATTTAAAAGTAGTTTCAAATCAAAATGTTTTTTTAAAAAAAAAAAAAAAAGGTGATATTGTAAATTTACCTATTGCGCATGGGGAAGGAAATTAC
>X244_Common_House_Martin__coassemble_867_pt1 | contig 9689 bp, 3 predicted proteins | sample X244_Common_House_Martin__metabat2_high_PE_010 | metagenome-assembled genome bin X244_Common_House_Martin
ATGTTTCGTGTTACCAAAAGTAAAAAATATGATAAAATTTTATAAATAAAATGCAATCATTAAAAGGATAATTTTATGCATCAACCTACCCTTAGAGTTATAAAAACTTTGGAATTAATTGCCAACTCAAAAGAACAACTCACATTAAGTCTAATAGCTAAAAAAATAAATATTCCAGTAGGAACACTCTCGCCTATTTTGCAAACTTTGCAAAAACAAAAATATATAAAATGCAATCCTATTAATAAAAGTTATTCTCTAGATTTTAAAATTTTAGAGTTAAGCTATAATATGAAATATAAAAATAGCATCTTTGAACTCATTAAAAAACATATGAAAAATATTAGAGATTTAACAAATTTAACTTGTCAAATGGGTATTTTAAAAGAAAATAATGTTCTTTATTTAGAAAAATTAGATGCTAATGACCATATACAACTAAAATCTTTTATAGGTGCTTCATATCCAGCCTATGCAACTTCTTTAGGCAAAGCTTTATTATCAAATAAAACAAAAAATGAATTAATAATGCTTTATCCTAAAAATTTTGAAAAAATAACTCAGAATACCTTAAAAAATATAGATGAATTATACAAACAAATAAAAGAAATTAAAAAAGAAAAAATAGCTTTAGAAAGTGGAGAAATGAATTCTCAAATTGAATGTATGGCTATAAATATAGAACATAATCAAAAAATAATTGCTGCAATAAGTATATCTTATCCTATTTTTTATTCAAATAAGGAATTTAGAGAAAAAAATAAAAAAATATTAATCGAAGAAAAAGGTAAAATAGAAAAAGCAATTAATTTATTTTTTGCAGATTTAGAAAATATCTATTAAAATAGCCAAAAAAAGGCTATTTTAATTATTTTCTTTTAACTTAAATTTTTCCTCGCTGTAAAGACCAGTTCCTACAGGAATCATTCTACCTAAAATAACATTTTCTTTTAAATCTTCTAAATAATCAAATTTACCTGCTATACTAGCCTCAGTTAAAACTTTAGTTGTTTCTTGGAAAGATGCTGCAGAAATCACACTATCACTTCCAATTGCAGCTCTTGTAACACCTAAAAGAACAGGTTCTGCAATAGCTGGCTCTCCACCCATTCTCATAATTCTTTCATTTTCTTCTCTAAATTTACGTCTAGATATCAAATCACCTTCTATAAATTTAGTATGTCCACTATCAACAACCTTTACTTGTCTTAACATTTGAGAAACAATAACTTCAATATGTTTATCTGAAATCACAACCCCTTGTCCTCTATAAACTTGCTGAATTTCAGAAATTAAATAATAATGTAAAGCCTTTTCACCTAAAATTTTAAGTATATCATGACTTGAAACCACGCCATCGGTTAATTTTTCTCCAGCATGTATAAATTCACCATCTCTAACTTGTATATGTTTTGATTTGTCAATTAAATATTCAACACTTGTGCCATCTTCTGCTTGAATTACTATTCTTTCTTTTGATCGCAATGGCTTATCAAAACGAACTACACCATCAATTTCAGCAATAACGGCAGCATTTTTTGGCTTTCTTGCTTCAAATAACTCAGAAACTCTTGGAAGACCGCCAGTAATATCTTTAGATTTTGCGGCAGCCTTTGGAATTTTAGCTAAAATATCAGCTTGAGAAACTTTATCACCATCATGCACAAAAATAACTGTTTTTGGTTCTAATTGATAGCGCACTGCCTTATTACCTTTTCCAGCAATCACTAAAGTTGGTCTGACACCACTTGGTAGATATTCATTAATCACTAAAGAACGTTTGCCGGTCGCCTCATCAATTTGTTCATCAGCACTATAACCTGCTTCAATATCTTCAAAACTTATAGTTCCATCAATTTCAGCAATAACAGTATTATTATAAGCATCCCATTCTGCAACAACAAGACTTTCTTTTTTTGGAGCACTTGCTATAATAATGTTAGAGTCTTCAATAAGAGCACCATCATTGAATTCAATTTTTGATTCTCTTGGAATATAGTGTCTTTTTGCCTCTCTTCCATTTTCATCAGCAATTACAACAAAGAAGCCTTTTTCTTTGACTATATCACCTTTTTTAACATTTTTAACCCTATCAAGACCATCACCCTTAAGAATGTAAAATTTTAAAGTGCCTTTCTCGCCTGCTTTTATATTTTGTACAACTGGATCACCATCTTTGACTAAAATTTCACTTGCAAACGGAATACGATTAGGAATATTCCATCCTTCTTTAATAACCTCAACAATGCTTTCATTCTCATCAACTTCAGCACCATTTTGATAAGGAAGATATAATTTACCATCTATGTTTCCACTAACTCCTGCTAATTCATTTGCTTTTGCAAGATCATATTTTCTAAGCGTATACTTAATTTCTTGCTTTTTATCTTTAATAGAAACAATTACATCTTCATGGATGTTTTCTATACTGATTACACCTTTAAATGGAGCTTTTATTCTTGGCTCTACTAGTAAAATAGCTGCATTTCTACGATTTGCAACTATCATTTTTCCTTCTTTATTTTTATAAGTTTTTAAATTATAAAATCTTATAAAACCTTCTTTTTGAGCACTTACTTGTCTATCTTGTAAATCTGTACTTGCAGTTCCACCACTATGGAAAGTTCTTAACGTAAGCTGAGTTCCAGGCTCTCCAATAGATTGAGCCGAGATAATACCAACAGCTTCACCTGGTTTAACAAGCTTTCCTTCGCCAAGATTTACACCGTAACATTTAGCACAAATTCCTTTTTTAGCCTTACAAGTAATTGGAGTTCGAATATTTACACTTTTAATACCATTTTCACTAAATATTTTTGCTTTTTCTTCATCGATTAAAGTGCCTTCTGTAAAAAGTACAGAATTTGTAATAGGATCAATTACATCTTCTGCTAAAACTCTTCCTAAAACTCTTTCTTCCAATGTTTCTATTATAGAACTATCTGCAGTAATTTCATTGATTTCAACTCCTTCGTGCGTACCACAATCCTCCATGGTAATTTTCACATTTTGTGCTACATCAATTAGTTTTCTTGTTAAATAACCAGCATTTGCTGTTTTAAGGGCTGTATCTGCAAGACCTTTTCTAGCACCATGGGTAGATATAAAATACTCAAGTACGTTTAAACCTTCGCGGAAATTTGAAATAATAGGAGTTTCAATAATAGAACCATCTGGCTTAGTCATAAGTCCTCTCATTGCAGCAAGTTGAGAAATTTGTGCTGCACTACCTCTAGCACCAGAATCAGCCATCATATAAATAGAATTGAAACCATCCTTATCTTTTTCAACTAACTTCATCATTTCTTTTGAAAGGAGATTATTTGTACTTTTCCAAATATCAATAATTTTATTATACCTTTCTCCAGAAGTTATCAAGCCAAGATTGTAAGAATTTTGAATTTCTCTAACTTGCTTTTTAGCTAAATCAATAGCTTTTTGTTTATCATCAGGAACAATAATATCTGCTATAGAAATAGAAACACCGGCTTTTGTGGCATATTCAAAACCTAAATTTTTAAGTCTATCTAAAAAGTTAGCCGTGATTTCCAATCCTCCTTGTTTATATACATAATCAACAAGTGCAGCTATATCTTTTTTCTTTAAAACTTTATTCCAATTAGCTTCAGGGACAAAATCAGGCAAAATAGATTTTATAATAAGTCTTCCAGCCGTTGTTGTAATTTTTCTACCATCAACAACAGTTTGTATGCTTGCATGAATATCCAAACATTTGCTTTCAAGCGCCATCATCACTTCATCGATACCTGTGCAAATTTTATGAGAACCTTTTGCCTCTGCTTTTTCTAAAGAAAGATAGTATATTCCCAAAACCATATCCTGCGAAGGAACAGTTACTGATTTACCACTTGCTGGCAAAAGAATATTCATTGAAGAAAGCATAAGTACTTTACATTCTGCAATTGCTTCTTGAGAAAGTGGAACATGAACTGCCATTTGATCCCCATCAAAATCTGCATTAAAAGCAGCACACACTAAAGGATGCAATTGTATTGCTTTACCTTCAACCAAAACAGGGTGAAAAGCTTGAATAGAAAGTTTATGTAAAGTAGGTGCACGGTTTAACATAACAGGATGACCTTTTACAACTTCTTCTAAACATTCCCAAACTTCATTGGTTTTGTTTTCTATCATTTTTTTTGCTTGTTTAACCGTTGTTGCATAACCTTTTTCTTCAAGTTTAGCCAACAAATGTGGTTTAAAAAGTTCTAAAGCCATTTTCTTAGGTAAACCACATTGATCCATTCTTAATTTTGGACCAACAACAATAACACTACGCCCTGAAAAATCAACTCTTTTTCCAAGTAAATTTTGTCTAAAACGCCCTTGTTTACCTTTAATAATTTCACTTAAAGATTTCAAAGGACGCTTATTAGCTCCTTTCACTGCATTAGCACGACGACCGTTATCAAATAAGGCATCCACAGCTTCTTGAAGCATTCTTTTTTCATTTCTTATGATTATTTCTGGCGCATCAAGTTCCATAAGCTTTTTAAGGCGAGTATTTCTATTGATAACACGACGATATAAATCATTTACATCAGAAACTGCAAATTTTCCTCCATCTAAAGCAACCAAAGGACGTAAATCTGGTGGTAATACTGGTAAATTAGTTATCATCATCCATTCTGGACGATTTGGAACTGCATTTTCGCTATCAACATCAGTATTAGAATTCGAATTTAGAAAATTTTCAACCACTTTTAAACGTTTAATAATGGTTTTTTTCTTTGCTTCTGAATTGGTTGCAGCCATCTCTTCTTTTAATTGATTTAAAAGAGCTACAAGATCTAAATTAGCCAATAGGTCTCGAACAACTTCTCCACCCATTCTCGCTTTAAAACCACTACTTTCATAACGTTGCATTAAATTTTGATATTGCTCTTCATTTAAAACATCACAATATTCAACTTTTTTAGTATTTTCATTATCATAATATGCATCACCAGCATTTTCAACAATGTAAGCTTCATAATAAAGCACACGCTCAAGATCTTTCATTTTTACACCCAAAAGTGTGCCTATACGACTTGGTAAAGAATTTACATACCAAATATGTGCTACTGGAGTTACAAGTTCAATATGTCCCATTCTTGAACGACGAACTTTGGAATTAGCTACCTCAACTCCACATTTTTCACATTTTACACCTTTAAAGCGCATTTTTTTATATTTTCCACAAAGACACTCATAGTCACGGATAGGACCAAAAATTTTAGCACAAAAAAGACCATCTCTTTCAGGTTTTAAAGTTCTATAATTAATCGTTTCTGGCTTTTTTACTTCTCCATAAGACCAAGATTTTATTTTTTCAGGACTAGCAAGCCTTAGTTGAAAAGCTTCAAAATCTCTAGGTCTAGCATCTTCTTTTACTTCTATGACTTTAAATTTACTCATTGTCCTCATCCTTATCAAAAATCTCAACATCTAATGCAAGTGATTTAAGTTCATTAGTTAAAACAAAAAATGTTTCAGGTATTCCCGTTGCTGGAACATTTTCTCCTTTAGTTATTGCTTTATAAGCATTAAATCTACCTTCTACATCATCTGACTTAATAGTTAGCATTTCTCTTAAAGTATGCGCTGCTCCATAAGCTTCAAGTGCCCAAACTTCCATTTCTCCAAATCTTTGACCCCCAAAAAGCGCTTTACCACCAACTGGCTGCTGGGTTACAAGACTATAAGGACCTGTGCTTCTTGCATGAACTTTTTCATCAACTAAATGGTGAAGTTTTAGCATATACATACATCCTACATGGACACGCTCTGCAATCTTTTCACCAGTTCTTCCATCATAAAGCTCTGTCTTTCCATCCATATCAATTTTTGCTAATTCAAATAATTTTTTAAATTCCTCTATACTAACACCTTCAAAAACTGGGGTTGCAAATTTAACCCCTTTACTCCAATCTCTAGCGTAATTTAAAAGCTCTTCATCGCTTAATTTTTTAATAAATTCTTTTTCATTTGCGAGTCTTGGAATAGAACAAATTTCAAGCATTTTTGTTCTTAACTCTTTAATAAAATCTTTTTGTTTTCTATCAAAAATTTCTTGAATTTGCTCTCCAAGTCTTAAGCCAACAAGTCCCAAATGGCTTTCTAAAATTTGACCTATATTCATACGACTTGGAACCCCTAAAGGATTGAGTGCAATATCTACACTTTTTCCATTTGCAAGATAAGGCATATCAACCTCTGGAATTATAGTAGAAACAATACCCTTATTTCCGTGGCGTCCTGCCATTTTATCACCTACTTTTAACTTTCGTTTTGTAGCAATATAAACTTTTACAAGCTTAACCACCCCGCTTGGTAAAATATCATCTTTTTCTAAAATTTCAAGCTTTTCATCATGTTCAGCTTTTAGTTTTTTCTTTTCATTTTGGAAATGATTTTTCAAATCTTCATATTGTTTTTGAACTTCCTTCGAATAAGCTTTAATAATAGTAGTAAGAGTAAAACGATTAATTTTTTCTAAATCACTTAGGTCAGCTTTTTCGCCTTTTTTATAATTTTTATCACCAATTTTTTGACTGCTAGTCAAAGTTGATTTAGATAACAAAGCGCAAACTCTAAGCATTTCTTCTCTGTCCATCATCAAAAGTCTATCATGATGTTCTTTTTCCAAAGACATTTTTTCTTTATCATATGCTTTCAGAGCTCTTTCATCTTTTTCATAGCCTTTTTTTGTAAATATTTTCACATCTACAACCACACCTTCTAAAGAAGCGGTAGCATATAAAGATTTATTGACAACATGACCTGCTTTTTCACCAAAAATAGCTCTTAAAAGTCTCTCTTCTGGAGTTGGTTTAACTTCACCTTTTGGAGAAACTTTTCCAACTAAAATCATACCTGGTTTAATATGGGTTCCTATTTTTGCAATTCCACTTTCATCCAAATGTGCAACATCTTCTTCTTTAACATTTGGTATATCTTTGGTAATTTCTTCTATACCATCTTTTAACTCTCTAGCCTCGATTTCTTTTTCATAGATATGGACACTTGTAAATGTATCTTCACGAATGATTCTTTCACTAACTACAATAGCATCTTCATAGTTGTAACCATTCCAAGGCATAAAAGCAATTAGTGCATTTTTTCCAATAGCTAATTCTCCTTGATCCATTGAAGGGCCATCGGCAATAATTTGTCCTGCTTTAACCGCTTCCCCTTTTTTAACAATAGGATGCTGAATATAATTTGTATTTTGGTTGGTACGTAAATTTTTCTCCATAATATAGTGATCAATAAAAGGACCTTTTTCATCTTCGCCCAAGATAAAAATACTTTTATTATCTACTTTTTCTACTATACCTCCTCGTTTAGCTTTAACAGCTTCCCAAGCATCACGCGCAATCGTACTCTCCATTCCCGTACCTACAATAGGAGCATTTGAAGTTAAGAGAGGAACTGCTTGACGTTGCATATTAGAACCCATTAAGGCTCTATTGGCATCATCATGCTCTAAGAAAGGAATTAAAGAAGCTGCAACGCCAACAACCATACCTGAGCAAAGATCGATAAGTTGAACTTCTTCTCTTTTGGCAAGTATAGTTTCTCCATCTTGTCTCGCCTCAACAAATTCCTCGATAATATTACCCTTAGTATCCACTTTAGTTGATGCAGGTGCAATAAACAAACCTTCCTCTTGTGTAGCGGTTAAATAAACAATTTCATCTGTAACTTTTCCATTAACAACTTTTTTATAAGGAGCTTCAACAAAACCAAGCTCATTCACTTTAGCATAAGTAGAAAGAGTATTGATCAGACCAATATTTTGTCCTTCCGGAGTTTCTACGGGACAAATTCTACCATAATGAGTTGCATGGACATCACGAACTTCAAAACCCGCTCTTTCTTTTACAAGTCCTCCTTCTCCAAGTGCAGATAAACGACGTTTATGAGTGATTTCGCTCAGTGGATTTGTTTGATCCATAAATTGAGAAAGTTGTCCACCTGTAAAAAACTCGATAATCGTTGTAGTAATCATCTTAGGATTAATTAAATCATAAGGCATAACTTTATCTATATCAGAATTTAAAGAAGTAAATTTATCTCGGATAGCTTTTTGCATTTTTGCCAATCCTAAATGAAGTTCATTAGCTAAAAGCTCACCTATAGATCTAATACGGCGATTTCCTAAATGATCTCTATCATCAATATGACCTTTGCCATTTTTAACCTTAATCAAATATTTTGCAGTTTTAATAATATCTTCATTAGTTAAAACAGTCACATACTCAGGAACATCAAGACCTAATTTATGATTCATTTTCATACGACCAACTTTAGTTAAATCATATCTTTCTGGATTAAAAAATAAATCATTGACAAAAGTCTTTGCTGCATCTTTAACCACTGGTTCACCTGGTCTCATAACCTTATAAATTCTTATTGCAGCTAGATCATTTTCATCTTCAATATTTTCAGTTTGTTTTAATAATTTTAAAGTTTCATTATCTTGTATAAATGAATTAATAATAGCAGTATCTACTCCATTTGCTAAATCATTTGCGATTTCAAAACTTTTTTGTTCTTTTATTTTTGTAAGCTTACTTTCATCAATAAGCGTTAAAGAATCAAAAAGCATTTCGCCACTATTTTTATCAAAAATAGGATTCGCTAAATAACGATTTAATAAAACTTCTACTGGATATTCTATCCATTTTAATCCGTCTTTAATCAATTGTTCAGCTTTCTTCTTTGTTAATCTTTTTCCTGCTTGATGAACAATCTTACCTTTTTCATCCTTGATATCATATTCTATTCTATCCATAAAATCATTAGGATTAAATTCTGTCAAAAATCTATCTTTTTTAACATGAATTGTTTGAATAGGGTAAAATAGTTTTATAATATCTTGTTTTTTATATCCTAGGGCTCTAAAAAGCATAGTTATAGGTACTTTTCTTCTTTTATTAATTCTTACGTAAAGTACATCTTTAGCATCATATTCAAAATATAACCAAGAACCACGATCTGGAATAATTTGCGCTGTATAAACAAGTTTATTAGCTACTGTTGAACTTTCTTCCTCTTTAAAAATAACACCAGGACTTCTATGAAGTTGATTAACAACGACTCTTTCCACCCCATTAATGATAAAAGATACACGATCTGTCATTAATGGAATTTCTCTGATATAAATTTCTTGCTCTTTAATATCTTTTATACCGACTTTCTCACCTGTTTTTTCATCTCTCTCATGTAAAGTAAGACGGATTTTCATTTTTAAATTTACAGAGTAAGTTAAACGTCTTTCCATACATTCACGAATAGTATATTTTGGTTTGCCTATTTCGCTATTTACATATTCTAAACTTAATCTATTTTGCGGATCATGTATTGGAAAAATTGATTTAAAAACTTTTTCTATACCACTTTCACCGTTATTAAAATTTAAAAAATAATCAAAACTTGCTTTTTGCAATTGTAAAAGATTTGGAATTTCTATTTGTTTTAAAATATTGGAGAAATCTACTCTTAAACGATTTCTTAATTTATTATCTAACATTTGCATATACCTCATGGTAAATTTTGTAAATTTAAAAAAGAAGACCTAAAACTAGGTAAAAAAAAAAAAAGAAGACTTGTTAAAAACAAATCTTTTTTATCTTAATCCAATTAAAAAATTAATTATTTATTCTTTATTTTTGTACGAGCTT
>X244_Common_House_Martin__coassemble_882_pt1 | contig 9494 bp, 10 predicted proteins | sample X244_Common_House_Martin__metabat2_high_PE_010 | metagenome-assembled genome bin X244_Common_House_Martin
ATTTAGACAAAATAAGATAAAGTAAATTTTTAGATAAATATGAAGTCAAGAAGTATTTTTTTTGGTATTCATGGCAGAAGTTGATAGTGAAAAAGCTAAGATTTATTCTTAATTAATCCTAGCTTTCTGTTTCAAAAATATAAATATTATACAAACTGTAAAAATTACAATAGCCCATATTAAAAAAGCATCAACTAATCCTATTTGTCTTACTAAGGGTTGAGATATAATAGGGCTTAAAAATTGTCCAAGAAAAATACAACTTGCTAAAATTCCATAAGCTCTAGCTCTTGCATCTTCTGGACATATAGAAAAAAGATAAGCAGTATTGTTAACAAGCATGATGCCCCCTCCAGTTCCTAATAGCGCTAAGGCTATTAAAACTGCTATAAAATTATGGACTAAAAACAATAACAAAAAGGAGCACCCTACTATAAATAACGTTAAAATATAAATTTTTTTAATACTTAAAAAATGCATAATATATTTATAACTGAGTGAAAAAACCCCATAACAAAGAGCAGAAACAGACATAGAAATTCCTATATATTTAGGATCTAAACCTAAGTGCCCTTCTATATAATAAGGAAGTTGTGTTGGAGAAATATAATATACAACCATGATAAAAAATCCTATAAAATAAATAGGAAGAAACTGCCAATAATTTGTCTTTGTTTCTACTTTAGTGTGATTGTAAAATTTAAAATGTGGTTCAAAAAGATAAAGTATAGCTATAAGAGTAATAAGTATCCCAAGTCCATAAACTAAAAAAGGATAACGCCATGAATAACTAGAAACAAAACCTGCAATAGAGATAAAAACAGCACCTCCGACTGCACAGAAAAAACCTTGCAAACTTAAGGCGTTTTCGCGTCGATTAAAACCACCATGGCTGTAATAATCTCCAAGCAGAGCTGAAGCTCCTGTCATGATAAAAGCTGTAGCCATCCCAAAAATAGCTCTAGAAAGCAAAATAGCATAAATATTATTAAGAAAAAATCCACTCACACCAGATATAGTCCATATTATCATTGCAGGAAAAACAAATTTTAATTTGCCAAATTTATCCATCAAAATTCCCGCAAAAGGCGATAAAATAACGACGAAAATAGCAGGCATAGTTAAAACTAATCTTACTAAGATATCAAGGTGGGCTAAAGTAAAACTTGTTGAGCTTGTAGCACCTGCTTGAATTAAAAGATTTTCAAAATGTTTGCTTATAGCTGGCAATGCTGAAGAAATAACTACGCTACCTAACATAGTCATAGCTGCCATAGAAAATACTGCGATTTTAAAGGTAGATTTTTCAGTAATTTCAACTATTTTTTTATCTAATTTTGTATCATTGGGGTGAAATTGATAATGTTTTTTTTGCATTTTAAAGCCTTTTTTATTTTATTATACTCCAAATTAATTATATGTTTCTATTTTTGGCAATTTATAAGTAAATTTTTAAATTTTTTTAGCTAAATTCAGCTTTTGTTTATTAAGATAATGAAATGTTTTTAAAATCAGCATTTGAGGTTTAGCTCATGAAAAAAAATTTAATTATAGTAGAATCTCCCGCTAAGGCTAAAACTATAGGTAATTTTTTAGGAAAAAATTATGAAGTTATAGCTTCTAAAGGACATATAAGGGATCTACCTAAAACAAGTTTTGGTATAAAAATAGAAAATGACGAATTTATACCAGAATATAGAATAACAAGTGATCACAGTAATTTAGTTAAAGAGCTTAAAGAAAAAGCAAAAAATGCTGCACAAATTTATCTTGCAACAGATGAAGATAGAGAAGGTGAAGCTATAGCATATCATATTGCAAAAGCTATAGGAAAAGATGAAAATATTTTGCCTCGTATCGTATTTCATGAGATTACTAAAAGTGCTATTGAAGATGCTTTAAAAAACCCAAGAAAACTTAATATGCATTCGGTTAATGCTCAGCAAACAAGACGTTTATTGGATCGTATAGTGGGCTATAAATTAAGTCCTTTATTGGGGCAAAAAATTCAAAGAGGTTTGAGTGCTGGACGAGTTCAAAGCACTGCTTTAAAAATTATAGTTGATAGAGAAAAGGAAATTCGTGCTTTTGTGCCTTTGGAATATTTTAGCATTGATATGATTTTTAATTCTGATTTGGATGCTGAGTTAGTTGAATTTGATAAAATAAAAATTGAAAAGCTTACTATTACCAATAAAGATCGTGCAAAATTAATTCTTGAAGCTTGTAAAAATGATATTTATACGATAGAAAATATAGAGAGCAAGGAAAGAAAAATTGCTCCACCTCCTCCATTTATGACTTCAACTTTGCAACAAAGTGCAAGCAATCGTTTGGGATTTAACCCTAAAAAAACAATGATCCTAGCTCAAAAGCTTTATGAAGGGGTTAATACTCATCAAGGTATGATGGGTGTGATTACCTATATGAGAACTGATAGTTTGAATTTGGCTAAAGAAGCGGTAGATAAGGTAAGAAAATTAATCCAAAAAGATTTTGGAAAAGATTATTTGCCTAGTAAGGCTAATATTTATATAACAAAAGCTAAGGGTGCGCAAGAAGCACACGAAGCTATCCGTCCTACAAATTTGGATTTTACGCCACAAATTGCAGCTAATTTTTTAGATAAAGATGAATTAAAGCTTTATACACTTATTTATAATCGTTTTTTAGCTTGTCAAATGAATCCTGCTATTTCTCAAACACAAAATGTCTTTGTAAAAAATGATAGAGCTTTATTTAAAATAAGCGGTAGAAAAATTCTTTTTGATGGATATTATAAAGTTTATGGGGATATGGATAAAGATAAAATTTTACCTAATCTTCAAAAAGGTGAGAAGTTAAAAATTCAAAAACTAGAAATGAATTCACATTTTACTGAACCACCTTCAAGATATTCTGAAGCAGGGCTTGTGAAAAAATTGGAAAGCTTAGGTATAGGCCGTCCATCAACTTATGCTCCAACTATTTCTATACTGACAAGCCGTGATTATGTTAAAATTGATAAAAAACAGCTTATCCCTAGCGATATTGCTTTTAATGTAACTGAAGTGCTTGAAAAAAATTTTAGTGATATTGTGGATAGCAAATTTACTTCAAATCTTGAAAATACTTTAGATGATATTGCTGAAGATAAAGCAGATTGGCAAAATATCTTAAAAGGATTTTATTATCCTTTTATGAAAAAAATTGAAGAGGGAAAAACAAAAATTGCAAGTCAAAAAATAGTGACAAAATTAGGCGAATCTTGTCCTGATTGCGGAGGAGAATTAGCTATAAGAAAAGGACGTTTTGGTGAATTTGTGGCTTGTTTAAATTTCCCAAAATGTAAATATTCTAGAAATTTAAAAAATGAAAATAAAACAAATGATGAAAATATCACTACAAAAAAAATCAATAGTATAGGCATAATCTGTCCTAGCTGTCAAAAAGGTGAAATTGTAGAACGTTTTTCTAAGCGTGGAAAATTTTATGGTTGCAGTGCTTATCCAAAATGTAATTTTATTTCAAAATATAAACCAAGCGATGAAAAATGTGAAGAGTGTGGTGAAAATTTGGTAATTAAAGAATTGAAAAAAGGTACTTTTTTAGAATGTCTTAAATGCAAGATAAAAAAAGAAATAAAAGAATAAAAGAAATTTGTTTAAGTCTTTTTTTGCTAGAATGCAAGTTTTAATTGTTAGATAGGAGAAACGATGCAAATCATGCTTTGTGCTATTTCTAATATAGCAAGCGGAAATTGCTCAGAAGATTGCAAATATTGCACTCAAAGTGCTTATGTAAAAACAGATATTCAAAAATATAGACGTAAAGAAATTTCTCAAATTGTCTTAGAGGCTAAAATTGCTAAGAAAAACGAGGCTTTAGGATTTTGTTTGGTTACCGCTGGACTTGGTCTTGATAATGAAAAGTTAGAATATGTTTGCGAAGCTGCGAAGGCAGTTAAAAAAGAAGTTCCTGATTTATTGTTAATAGCTTGTAATGGTATGGCTAGCGTTGAACAACTTAAAGAGTTAAAAAAAGCAGGAATTTTTTCTTATAATCACAATCTTGAAACTTCTAAAGAATTTTTCCCTCAAATTTGCACCACGCATACTTGGGAAAGTCGCTTTCAAACTAATCTTAATGCTAAAGAAGCAGGACTTATGCTTTGTTGTGGTGGAATTTATGGCATGGGTGAAAGTTTTGAAGATAGGATAAGTTTAAGAAAATCTTTACAAGAATTACAACCTTTCTCAAGTCCAATTAATTTTTTTATTGCTAATGATAATTTAAATTTAAAAGTTCCTAAATTAGATGCTGATGAAGCTTTAAGGATTATTAGTGATACTAAAGAAGCTTTACCTCAAACTGTAATTATGGTTGCAGGTGGAAGAGAGGTTGTTTTAGGTCAAAGACAATATGAAATTTTTAAAGCAGGTGCAGGTGCTATTGTTATAGGTGATTATCTTACAACAAAAGGAGAAGAACCAAGTCGTGATATAGTCGAGTTGAAAAAGATGGGATTTACATTTGCATCAGAATGTCATTAATACACAAGGTTTAATTGATTTAAAAATTCTTATAGTTATAGCACTTTGTTTATTATTTTCTCCACATATTGCTAAAATTCTACGTTTGCCAATTTCAGCTACTGAAATTATTTTAGGATCTATTGTAGCTTATTTTGGTTTTATTGGTAAGAGCGAGAATTTTTCTATTTTAGCTAATGTGGGTTTTTATTATCTGATGTTTATTGCGGGTATGGAAATTAATTTAAGAACTTTTTTTAGTCTCGATAAAGAAATTATTAAAAAAAGTTTTTTATATATTATTTTGCTCTATATTTTATCTTTGGTGATTGTGTGGATTTTTAAACTTGCTTTCGTCTTTGTTTTGATTATCCCTGTTATGAGTGTAGGACTTTTATCCTTGCTTTATAAGGATTTTGGAAAGGAATGCCATTGGCTAAATATAGCAATGATAGTTGCAACTTTAGCTGAGGTTATTTCTATAGTCTTTTTAACAATAGCGGGAGCATTTTTGCAAGAACAAACAAAAATTGTTGATGTAGCACAAAGTATTTTATATCTCGGTATTTTTTTAAGCCTTTGTTTTTTGATTTTTAAATTTCTTGGCGTTCTTTTTTGGTGGTATCCTCAATTTAAAATTGTTCTAATGCCTTGGGAAGATAAAAATGAAAAAGATATTAGGGTTTGTATGGCAATTTTTATTTTAATTATTGTAGTTATGATTATCACAAAACTTGAAATCGTTTTAGGATCTTTTATAGCAGGATCTTTTATAGCAACTTTTTTAGGCCATAAAAAAGATTTAGAATATAAAATTTCGACTTTTGGTTATGGTTTTTTAATTCCAATTTTTTTTATTTATACAGGTTCAACTTTTAATTTATCAATGATTTTAAATTATCATATTGTATTAAAAGCTATTTTATTAATGTTAGTAATGATAGGATTAAGAATTTTATGTGCCAGTGTTTTTATAAAAATAATTGGTTTTAGAAATATAATTTTATTTGGACTGGGTCATTCTATGCCTTTAACATTACTAATTGCAACAGCCACTCTTGGATATTCTGCAAAAGTGCTTGATCAAGAAATTTATTCAGCACTTATATTAACGGCTTTATTTGAGGCGATTTTGGTGATGAGTGTGATTAAATATATTTCAAATATTAAAAATAATTTTTGATATTTAGATTTGTAAAATTTAAAATTAAGGAAAATAATGCGCTTGGATTATTGGTTAGAACTTGCTATTGAGGCTGCAAATAAGGCTTCTAAGGCTATTATGCAAGAGCGAAAAAATTTAAAAGATTGGAAAAAGCAAGATGGCTCAGTTTTAACTTCAGCTGATTTAGCATCTGATCAAATTTTAAATGATATTTTAGGAAAAACAGATATAAAAGTTTTATCTGAAGAAAAAATTTTAAGCCAAAAAGAAAGCGAAAATTTACAAACTTTTTGGCTGATTGATCCGCTTGATGGAACAAGTGGATTTTTAAAAGGTTCAGATGAATTTTGCATCATGATTTCTTTGATTCATGAGAATCGACCTATTTTATCACTTATTAAAAGTCCATCAACTGAAGATATTTATTATGGACATAAAAAAAGCAAAGTTTATAAAAATAACCAGTATTTAAATATAGATGAAAAACAGTTTAAGAATAATCAATTTAAAGCTTTATTAAGTGTCAATCATTTAAGCAAAATTGATTTAGAATTTGCACAAAAACATAAATTAGAAGCTATTAATATTGGCTCTGGACTTAAATTTTGTGCTATTTTAGAGGGTAGAGCAGGAATTTATAGACGTCTTGAGAGATTAAATATTTGGGATATAGCAGCTGGAGATTTTTTAGTCAATTTAAATGGTGGTTTTATGGGGATGTTGGATAAAAATTTAATTTCTTATAGTCCTTTAGAGCATAAATCGCAATTTTTCATATGTGTTTCTAAAAAAAACTTTTTAAAAGATTTTTTATAATTATAAGGATAATTAATGAAATTATTGTTTGTTTTATTTATAAGTTTGTTTTTAAATTCGAATCTTTTTGCTAGTAATTTATCGCAAAAAAAGATTATTAAATTAAAGCCAAGTGAAGATAATTTCGAATTGATAGATCTTGGACAAAATGTAATTAATTCTAATTTAGATGATCAAAAAGCAGTTTTTGATAGCTCAAGTTTGATTGAAAAAAAGCCTATTTTAGTTAAAGATAAAGACAAGGATTTTGCTATTGTTTTAAGCTTTAGAAAAAATTTTGGATATTTATCTGATGGGGTTAGTGTTGATGCTAAGAGTTTTCAACTTTATTTTCTAAAAGATTGATTAATGATTTAAAATTAAATTTTGCAAATTCTATAGCAAATAATTTATATCAAAATTCTAAAATTTTATCAAGATTTAGCCCTAAAGATGCTAAAATGATAAATATTAGCCCTTTTTTAATGCATGAAAAAAATAAAATTTATACCAAATCAATAGATTATGTTATCGTGATTAATTTGGATGATTTTTATGTAATTACTACGAATTATTTTATAACCCTAACTAAAGATGCTATTGCTAAAATCAATTTCAAGATTATTTCTTTAGATAATGGTAAAATTCTTAAAGCAAAAAATGTAAAATTAAATTTTGCCCTTGATGTTAAAAATTTAAGCAAAAATTATCAAAATGTCATAGATGAAATGCCTAAAATGCTATCAGAAGTTATAGATAAAGAAGTAAAAACATTGATGCATTAAATTTTATGCATTAATGTTTTTAATTTTTTCTTGTAATTCTTCAATGCTTAAAAATTCTTCTCTTAATTCTTTTACTATTTCATGTGCACTTATAGGATCAAGTTGAGATAGAATTTTTCTAAGTTCGTCTTTGATTTGCCATTTATTCATTTCTTCTAAATTGATATAAATTTGCATAATTTTTCCTGTATTTTGAATTAATAAGAATAAAAATTAAATAATAATGACTTCATTTTCTAACATGATTCCAAATTCTTCAAAAACTTTTTTTCTTGCAAGCTCAATCAAAAAGATCGCATCTTCATAACTTGCATGTTTTTTGTTGATGAGAAAATTAGCGTGTTTATCGCTTAGCATTGCATCACCTTTGCTAAAACCCTTTAAGCCAACAGCCTCAATTAAACGTCCAGCAAAATCTCCTTGAGGGTTTTTAAAAATGGAGCCAAAACTTGCTCCACTAGGTTGATTGTTTCTAGCATTTTTTAAAGTTTTATCTTTTACATGATCAAAGCCAAATTCTAATTTAAATTCTGCCCAAAAAAAAGGCATTTTTAAAGGACAAAATCTATAATCAAAATCGATATTTTCACGCAAAATTTCGCCTTTTGAAGTAGCGATTTTGATTAAATTTTGACTGATGCATTCTCCTTTAAGCCCCGCATTCATTTTCAAAAGTCCTCCTAGGGTACCAGGAATTTTACTAAGGTATTCAAAGCCACAAAGATTATTTTGTTTGGCAAAATTATATATTTTTCTAGAATTAGTTCTGCACCCTATGCGAAGATGTAAAAAATCTAATTTTTGATCTAGAATTTCAATAAAATCAAATTTTTCACCTAAAATTCCTATATTTTTTGGCTTAGGGCTCATGAGTAAATTATTAGCCCCTCCTATTAAAAAACCTTCAAAATCACTGATTTGATCTAAAATTTGAACTTCAAATTCATCGCCTATGCGAATAGATGAATATTTTTTAAAATCAATAATCATTTAATAAAAGTTGGAATTTGATTGAGGATATTTTGCGTAAAATCAATCATCGTAGTTGTCATCCAAGGCATTAAGAAGATGATTACAATGACTACTAAAATAATTTTAGGCACAAAAGAAAGTGTCATTTCATTGATTTGTGTTGTTGCTTGAAATATACTGATAATCAAACCCGCGATCAAACCTGCTAAAAGCATAGGTAAAGATAGTAAAAGTGTGATTTTAAAAGTTTGGACCCCTAATCCAACTAAAGTACCTTCATCCATGTTTTCCCCTTAAGAATTTCTTGCTTGTTTATATTCGCTAGGTATAAGATAATCATTTACATTTATAATTTTATCATAGAATTTGTAATCATAACCTAATCTAAACAATGTATCAATAGCTTTAAATTGAATTTCATTCATACTAATAGAATTCTTATTTGCATAGAGATTAAGATAAGTATCAAGTTTTTCTTTATCCACGCGGATTAGATTTCTTTCTAGTAACATTGGAGCTATAATTTTGCGATTTGAATCGGCGATTTTTACGGCAAGAGTTAAATCTTTTTCAATTTCAATAGCATCATTTAAAGGTAAAGATCGACGCAAAGCCATTCCACCTAAAGGTAAAGGTAAATTTTCTCTAGCTAATTCCAGCCATATATCCCAAATTTCAACTTCTACGCAAAGATTTTGATTAAAGTCTAAAATACTTTCATGAATTAATACCCCAGCATCCACTTCTCCACTTAAAACTGAATTTTCAATATCTAAAAAGTTTTTATAAATGATTTTAACTTCGGGATATTTCATACGAAAAATTAAGGCATTGGTTGTATTAGCACCACTAAGAGCAACTTTGAAATTTCTTTTTAACTGGCTATTTTTTTTCTTAATTAGTTTAGGACCATAGCCTTGACCAAAACTTACTGCTGTGCGTAAAAGTGCGTATTCTTTGGCGATTAATGGATAAAGTCCAAAAGAAATAGCACTAGCATCAAATTCATTTTTTAGCGCAAATTCATTAAGAGTTTGTATATCTAAAGCAGTATTTTTATAATTAAAATGATTGCCTACCCAACCAAAATGAATTGCCATAAACATAAATATATCATCAGCATCTGGAGAGTGTGCAACTGTTATCGTTTTTTTCATTTGTGTAGTTTAACCTTAAGTAATTTTTTTATTGAAATTATTTTATAAAATTTCATTTAAAAATTTATAAAAATAAAACATTATTTAATTTTATTTTGTAGAATTCTTA
>X244_Common_House_Martin__coassemble_884_pt1 | contig 9425 bp, 6 predicted proteins | sample X244_Common_House_Martin__metabat2_high_PE_010 | metagenome-assembled genome bin X244_Common_House_Martin
CTTTAAAAGTTTAATTTTTATGCTGATTTTAAAATACTTTTTAATAAAATTAAAATCAAATTTCACTTTGATTGGGGTAAAAATTGCAAAATTTTATTAAACAAATTGAAGAGTGTGATAATTTAAATGATTTAGAGGCTCTTAGAATTTCAGTTCTTGGCAAAAAGGGTATTTTAACAGAAAGTTTTTCAAAACTTAAAAATTTAGAGGGTGAGGCTAAAAAAGAATTGGCAGCTACCCTAAATTTAGAAAAAGAAGCGTTCAATAAAGCCTATTTAGCTAAGTTTAAAATTTTAGAGAATCTTGCGCTCGAAGAAAAAATGAAACAAGATATACTTGATTTTAATTATTTTGATGAAAATGCAACAAAAGGTGCTTTGCATCCTGTAATGAGCACTATGGATAAAATCATAGAATATTTTTTAAGCTTAAATTTTAGTATAGAAAAAGGTCCTTTAATTGAGGATGAATTTCATAATTTTGAAGCTTTAAATTTACCAAAATCTCACCCTGCTAGAGATATGCAAGATACTTTTTATTTTGATGATAAAAGACTTTTAAGGACTCAAACTTCACCAGTGCAAATTAGAACAATGTTAACCCAAAAACCTCCTATTAGAATGATAGCCCCTGGTGCAGTTTTTAGAAGAGATTTTGACATAACTCATACTCCAATGTTTCATCAAATAGAAGGACTTGTTGTAGAAGAAGGTCAAAAAGTGAGTTTTTCACATTTGAAAAGTATTTTAGAAGAGTTTTTACACTTTATGTTTGATGATGTGAAAATTCGCTTTCGTCCCAGCTTCTTTCCTTTCACTGAACCTTCGGCTGAAGTAGATATTTCTTGTGTATTTTGCAAAGGAAATGGTTGTAGGGTATGTAAGCAAACAGGATGGCTAGAGGTTTTAGGATGCGGAATTGTCGATCCTAATGTATTTAATTTTATAGGATATAAAAATGTAAGTGGTTATGCCTTTGGTCTTGGAGTAGAGCGTTTTGCTATGCTTTTGCATCAGATTCCTGATTTGAGATCTTTATTTGAAGGTGATTTAAGATTATTGGAGCAATTTAGATGATAATTACTAAAAGTTGGTTAAATGATTGGTTAGAACTTGAGGATATAACTGCTGAAGAAATTGTTTATAAATTAAATTCTATAGGTATTGAAGTTGATAGAGTTTGCAATTTAAAAGTTCCAGATAAGGTTGTAGTGGGTTTTGTAAAAGAAAAGATAAAGCATGAAAATTCTGATAAGCTCAGCATTTGTCAAGTGGATGTTGGAAATGAAATTTTACAGATTGTATGTGGTGCAAAAAATGTAGAACAAGGGCAGTATGTTGCTGTAGCACTTAGAGGTGCTTGCATGCCAAATGGAATGGAAATTAAAGATGCTAAGCTAAGAGGTGTAGATTCTTATGGTATGCTTTGTTCAAGTTCAGAGTTGGGTTTTGGTAAAATTAATGAAGGTATTATAATTTTAGATGATAGTATAGGTATATTAGAACTTGGAAAAGAATTAAATTCCTATGAAATTTTTAATGATGTATTGATTGAAGTTGAATTAACTCCAAATAGGGGAGATTGCCTTAGCATATATGGGATAGCACGAGATTTAGCAGTAGCTTTTAATTTAAATTTGAAAGAACTTAAATCTTTTAAAGAGAATGAAAATGTTTTAGGCATAGGAAGGGTTTTACGTCTTAATGCGCAAAAAGATTTGCATAGTTTTTATAATTATAGAGCCATAGAGATCAAGGATAATTTTCAATTAGATTTAATTATTTCTTTACGTTTGGCTCAGATTGAAAATTTAGAAAATAATCCTATACAAAATTTATTAAATTACACCATACACTCAACAGGTGTTTTATTTAATGCTTATGATTTAAGTGTTTTTGCAAAGGAAAATGAAGAAGTTACTTTAAATTTTAGTAAAGAAAAATCTGGAGAAACAAAAATTTCTTGCCAAAATGAAACTTTAAGTATTAGCGGATTTGATCAAAAAGAAGAATATAAATGTAAAGAGACTTCAAAGTTAGTTATTATCGAAGCTAATTATACAGATCCTAATATAATAGCTAATGCAAAGCCAAATTATAAAGAACAAGATGAGAAAATTTTTTATAGAAGTTTTAGAGGGAGTGAGCCTAAATTACATTTAGGGATGGATTTTTTACTCAATATCCTTAAACAAAATCCCAATTTAAGCATATACAGCTCTTCTCAACAAATCTTACTTGATAAAGAGCTTTTAACTATACCTATGAATATTGATCATATCAATAATATTATTGGTCAAGATATTGATAAAGATGATATCTTAAATATTTTAAAAAAATTAGGTTTTAAAATAATACTTTTAGATGATAGATTAATTAATGTTGAAGTTCCAATGCATAGGCCAGATATAAGTAATTTATCAGATATTTGTGAAGAAATTGTTAGAATGATAGGTATTAACAATATAGTTTCTAAAAATTTAGAATTTTTAGGAAAAAATCGTCTTAATTCAACTTATTTTTCTTATAAAAGACTTTTGGAATTAAGAAAAAATGCTGTTAATAATGGTTATTTTGAAAGTTTGCATTATGTTTTAGATAATAGCGAAGAACTTCAAAATTTAGGATTTGATACTGTTAAAATACAACTTTTAAATCCGATAACCAATGAATTAAATACCCTAAGAACAACCTTATTAAATCATCTTTTAAGTGCTGTTAGCTTAAATACAAAAAATTCAAAAAAAATTATTAAACTTTTTGAATCAGGATCTATTTTTTCTAAAGATGTTGAAGAATTAAATAAAATCGCTTTTGTGCATTCAGGCTATAAAGAAGAGCCTAAAATAGCAAATAAAGCTAAGCCAAGATTGGTTAATTTTTACGATTTTCTTTTGGATATTAAAAATATTATAGGGGATTTTAAACTTAAGCCCTCTCATTATGATTTCTTAAGTCCTTACGAACAAGCAGAGTTGATTATAAATAATGTAAGTATAGGTTTTATTGGTCGTTTACATTTGAAATTAGAAAATGAAAAAGATCTAATGAAAACTTATGTTTGTGAATTAGATTTAGAGCTTATTAAAGAAGAAAAAAAAGTTGCTAAAAATTATTCAAAATTTCCCGCGGTAAATAGAGATCTCAGTATATTGGTACCAAAAGGATATGTGTATGAAAATATTAAAAAATCGATAGAAGAATTAAATTTAGAAATTCTTGAAAATTTTAGATTAGTTGATTTATATAGTGATGAAAATCTTAAAGATTTTTATAGTTTAACTATAGCTTTTGTTTCTAGAGATATAAATAAAACTTTAGAAGATAGTCAAATTGTAGAAAGTATGGATAAGATTGTACAAAAATTAAAAGAAATGGATCTTGATTTAAGATGATAATCCATGCCTTATCTGATAGCTTCGAAATAGAAATTTCAGATATAGCTGCCGATAAAAGCATTTCTCATCGTTTTGCAATTTTTTCACTTTTAACAAATAAAGAAAATAAAGCCAAAAATTATCTTTTAGCCAAAGATACTTTGCATACGCTTGAAATTTTAAAACAGCTAGGTGCTGAAGTTAAAATTTATGGTACAAATGTTAGCATCATTCCGCCTAAAAAAATTGTATCGCCTAAAGATGTACTATATTGTGGGAATTCCGGAACTCTTATGCGTTTAATGATAGGATTTTTATCTGGAATTTCTGGTTTTTTTGTTTTAAGCGGAGATTCATCTTTAAATAATCGCCCTATGAAAAGAGTTTGCGATCCTCTTAAAAGTATTGGAGCAAAAATATATGGCAGAGAGAATGCAAATTTAGCACCAATTTGTATAGAGGGACAAAAATTACATTTTTTTAATCACGAGAGTCAAATTTCATCAGCTCAAGTTAAAACAGCTATGATTTTATCAGCTTTAAATACAAATGGAAAATCTATATTTAAAGAATTAAATTTAAGCAGAAACCATAGTGAAAATATGTTAAAAGCCATGGGAGCTCCTTTAAAAATAAGTGAGAATGGTTTAAAAATCGAAATATCAAATTTAAAAAAGCCTTTAATAGAGCAAGATCTTGAAATTCCTAATGATCCATCTTCAGCTTTTTATTTTATACTTGCGGCACTTATTATTCCTAATTCGAAGATAAGAATAAATAATATTTTATTAAATTCTACTCGCATAGAAGCTTATAAAGTTTTGCAAAAAATGGGAGCTAAAATTGAAATAAGAATTACCCAAAATCATTTTGAAAGTATAGGAGAAATTAGAGCAAGTTTTAGTAAGCTTAAAGCAGTGGAAGTTAAAGAAAATATAGCATGGCTTATAGATGAAATTCCTGCTTTAGCTATTGCTTTTGCTTTAGCAGATGGAATTTCTATACTTAAAAATGCAAAAGAGCTTAGAGTTAAAGAAAGTGATAGAATTTGCTCTATAGTTTCAAATCTAAAGCTTTGCGGAATTAAAGTTGAAGAATTTGAAGATGGATTTAAAATAGAAGGTGGAAAGGTAAATAAAGCTAAAATAAAAAGTTATAATGATCATCGTATCGCTATGAGTTTTGCTATTTTAGGTATGGTTTGTGGAATGGAAATTGATGATTTTGATTGCATAAAAACTTCTTTCCCAAATTTTATAGAAATTTTAAAAAGATTAGGGGTGAAAATTGATTATTGAATTAGCTAAAAACTATGGTTTTTGCTTTGGAGTAAAAAGAGCAATTAAAAAAGCTGAACAAATTAAAGATGCTGCGACTATAGGACCATTGATTCATAATAATGAAGAAATTTTACGTCTGCAAAAAGATTTTAATGTTAAAACTTTAGAAAATATTAATGCATTAAATGACGAAAAAAAGGCCATTATAAGAACTCACGGTATTACAAAACAAGATTTAACTGATTTAAAAAAAAGAAATATAGAAATTTTTGATGCAACATGTCCTTTTGTAACAAAGCCTCAGCAAATTTGCGAACGTATGAGCGATGAAGGCTATGAGGTTGTTATTTTTGGTGATGAAAATCATCCAGAAGTTAAAGGTGTTAAAAGTTATGTAAGCACAAAAGCTTATGTTGTTTTAAGTAAAAAAGAGCTTGAAAATATTAAATTACCAAATAAAATTGCTGTAGTAAGTCAAACAACTAAAAAACCTGAACATTTTATGGAAATAGTTAATTTTTTAATATTAAGAGTTAAAGAAGTCAGAGTTTTTAATACTATCTGCGATGCAACATTTAAAAATCAAGATGCTATTAAAGAACTTTCTGTAAAAAGTGATGTAGTCATTGTTGTGGGTGGTAAGAATTCGGCTAACACTAAGCAACTTTTTTTAATAGCAAAAATGCACTGCGAGGATAGTTATCTTATCGAAACAGAAGAAGAATTAAAAAAAGAGTGGTTTTTAAATAAAAAACATTGTGGAATTAGTGCAGGTGCTAGCACTCCAGATTGGATTATAAATAAGGTAATTGCTAAAATTAAAACTTTTGTTGATTAAAGCGTAATATTTTATTTTTTTAAAAGCTAAATAAAACTACAATTTAAAAAAATTAACAAAAGCTAAATTTTTAATATTTAGAATGAGGAAATTTAAAATTATTTTAAAGGACAGTGATGATTGAGGCGAACAATAAGGTTCAAAGTAGTTTAGATGATTTTCTTGAAGAAGAAGATTTTGGACAACTTTTAGATGCTTTTGATAAATCAAAAGAAGAAGCAATGGCAGAAGGGGTGATCGTAGAGATTAAAAATGATGAAGTTTATATTGATATAGGTAAAAAATCTGAAGGAATTTTGCCAATTGCTGAAATTCAAAATAATGATGGACAGTTATTGTTTAAAATTGGAGACAAGATTAAAGTTGCTGTGGTGGGTTATTACAGTGGAAGGTCTTTATTGTCTCATAAAAAAGCTTTGAGAAAAGAAAAAGTGATTGAATTTATTAAAAATTATAAAGAAGAAGATTCTGAAAATATATTTAATGTTAAAGTTGTTGGAAAAAATAAAGGAGGACTTATTGTTGTTGATGATAATGATATTGAGTTCTTTTTACCTAGATCTCAATATGGTTTCAAAGAAAACAATAATGTTTTAGGTAAAACTTTTAAAGTAAAGATTATTAAGATTGATCATGAAGAACAAAGTATTATCGTTTCTAGAAAGAAAACTCTAGATGATGAAAGAAAAAGACGTAAAGAATTAATTAATAATATCACTCAAGAACGGGGCATTATTGAAGGTACAGTAAAAAAAATCACAACTTATGGTATGTTTGTTGATGTAGGCGGAATTGACGGTCTGGTTCATTATAGTGAAATTTCTTATAAAGGCCCAGTAAATCCAAGTCTTTTTTATAAAGAAGGTGACAAAGTTCCAGTTAAAATTATTAGCTATAATAAAGAACGCAAACACCTTTCATTATCTATTAAAGCAGCTTTACCTGATCCTTGGAGTGAAATAAAAGATAATCTTGAAGTAGGTGATACAATTAAGGTTATTGTTTCTAATATAGAACCTTATGGAGCTTTTGTAGATTTAGGTAATGATATCGAAGGTTTTTTACATATCAGTGAAATTTCTTGGGATAAAAATATTAAAAATCCAAAAGACCATATAAGCAAGGGACAAGAAATTGATGTGGAAGTTATTGAAATTAATTCCGAAGAAAGACGCTTAAGAGTTTCTTTGAGAAATTTACTTACAAAGCCTTTTGATGAATTTTTGAAAAAATATAAATTATCAGATATTTTAGAAGGTGAAGTTACTTTGACAACTGCTTTTGGAGCATTTATAAATCTTGGTATGATTGAGGGTTTATTACATAATGAAGATGCTTCTTGGTCAAGAACTGATAAATGTAAAGATAAATTTAAAGTTGGCGATAAGGTTAGAGTAAAAATTATTAAAATAGATACAGAAAATCAAAAAATTTCTCTTAGCATGAAAGAACTTTGTGAATCACCTGTCCAAGAATATGCCAAAAATCATAAAGTTGGAGATATTGTTAAAGGAAAAATTAGAGATATCAAAGATTTTGGTGTTTTTGTAGAGCTTAGTCAAAATGTTGATGCGCTTATTCATAAAGAGGATATTAGTACTTCAACTCTGGAAAATCTAAAAATAGATGATGAAATTGAAGCAGCTATTGTTTTTATCGATGAAAAGAAGAATAGAATTCGCTTAAGTGTTAAAAATTTAGTTAAAATGAAAGAACGTGAAGTTTTAAATGAAATAAATGATAATGATAAAATCACTTTAGGTGATATTATAAAAGATCAATTAGCTTAATGATTAAAAAATATCTAATTGTAGGCATTTTAAGTTTACTGTTGCTTAGTTTGTTTGCAGTTGTTTTGATATTAGTCTCTAAATTTAAAGCAGATTCAAATTTTATTCCTGAATTTGTTCATAATGTAAATATAGAAAAAGAAAATAAGCAAAAAAACAGTGAAAACTTTACTTGGCAAGAAGAACTTGCTAAATGGCCAAGTAAAGATTTTACTCCTGCAGCAGAACAATTTAATCTTTATGTTGATGTTGATACTAGTGATTTAAAAGAAAAAAGCAAATATTATCAGCTTATTATAGATAAGAATGATATCTATTCGGTATTTTGTTTGAAACAAACTTTAAAATCTTTTGATGTGAAATATTTTTTATTAAAATCTAGCGATAGTCCAGAAATTTTTTTAGATACTGATAATAAAGAACTTATTGATGAAATTATTAAAGAGCTAAAAAAATATAAGATTAATACTCAAGCTAAAGAAATTTGGCTTTAATTTTTTTAATTATCGATTTATTTTTCTAGGAAGTATTATAATGGCACTGATAGATTTAATTGACGCAAATAAAAGATTTGATGAAAAGATTGTTTTAAATGAAGCCAATTTTAGTGCCAATAATGGTGAAAAAATAGCTATTATTGGTAAAAATGGAGAAGGGAAATCAACTTTTTTAAAAATATTATTTGGTAATTTAAATTTGGATAGTGGTCGCGTTGTAAGACAAAATGGAAAAAGCATCGCGATGCTTTCGCAAAATGTAGATTTTGGGACAAATTTGAGTATTAAAGATGCTATTAAGCAAGAACTTTCAGAAATTTATACCGCTTTGGATGAATATGAAAAACTTCAATTAAAATTAGAAAAAAATCCAGAAAATAAAGAGTATTTAAAACAAATGGATTCAATTATGGCTTTAATAGAAAGCAAGGATGCTTGGAATATAGAAGCTAAAATAAAACGTGTTTTGAAAGAATTTGATCTATTAAAATATATTGATCGCTTAGTATGCACATTAAGTGGTGGTGAGATACGTAGGGTAGGGCTTTGTATACTTATACTTAAAAATCCTGATATTTTGTTGCTTGATGAGCCCACAAATCATTTAGATGTTTATATGACAAGTTTTTTAGAAGAATTGCTAAAAGAATCAAAAATGTGCGTTATTTTTATTTCTCATGATCGCTATTTTATTGATGCTATTGCTGATAAGTGTATAGAAATTGAAAATGGAAAATTAAGTGTTTTTAAAGGAGGATATGCAAATTATCTTGAAAAAAAGGCGCAAATTTTAGAAAGTCTTACTAAAAGTCATGAGACTTTATTAAAGCAATTAAAAAGTGAAGAAGAATGGTTAAGACGCGGTGTCAAAGCAAGATTAAAAAGAAATGAAGGAAGAAAAGAACGTATTTTAAAAATGCGAGAAGAGGCTAAAAAAAATCCAGGAGCTATAAAGCGCCTAAGACTTGAAATTTCAAGATCTACACTTAATTTTAATGCTGATAAAGTAATGAATCGAAAAAAAATGTTATTTGAAATTAAAAATGTAAGCAAAAGTATAGAAAATAAAATACTTTTTAAAGATTTTTCAGCTCGTATTTTGCAAGGAGAGCGTATAGCTATAGTAGGAAAAAATGGCTGTGGAAAATCTACTTTTTTAAAAATGCTGTTAGGACAAATAAAAGAAGATAGTGGAGAGATTAAACGAGGAGAGATTAAGATAGGATATTTTGATCAAGCTAGAAATTTAGTAAATTCAGATAAAACCTTACTTGAGATTTTTTGTCCTAATGGTGGAGATAGGGTTCAAGTCAGAGATAAAAATATGCATGTTTATGGATATTTGAAAAATTTTTTATTTCCTAAAGAATTTTTAGATAAAAGTGTTTCTGTATTAAGCGGTGGAGAAAAAAATCGAGTAGCTTTGGCTTTACTTTTTATTCAAATTTATGATATTTTAGTACTTGATGAGCCAACCAATGATTTAGATATTTCGACAATTAATATTTTAGAAGAATATTTGTTAAATTTTGAAGGAGCAATTTTGTTTGTATCTCATGATAGGTATTTTGTTGATAAAATTGCCAATAAAATTTATGCTTTCGAGGGAGATTCTTCGATCAATATTTTACATACTCTTTATAC
>X244_Common_House_Martin__coassemble_900_pt1 | contig 9188 bp, 8 predicted proteins | sample X244_Common_House_Martin__metabat2_high_PE_010 | metagenome-assembled genome bin X244_Common_House_Martin
ATTTAATAGAATGGGATAAAATATGCCAATATTTTAAATTTTTTTTATTAAATTGGAAGATTTTTATATAAATGAAAGAAAAAAAATTAAAAACAGAAAGAGATATATTATCTTTTATGAAGCAAAATAGAGATATAGCTTTTGCTTTTAAAAATAAACTCGATAAAGATTATGTTCATATCAAACAACATCGTCCTGATATAGTAGCCTCTTGGAAATACTACCAAGAATTTGAAAAAATGTGTGAAGCGTTGGATAACGAGAGCGAAATAAAACAAATAGAAAACAACAGTAATTAATAAAGCAATAAAATTATATAAGATATAATCACAAATCAATTTAAAGGAGAGTTATGAGACAAGGTGATTTTACAGAAGTTGCAAAGCATTATCACAATAGACCTGCTTATAGTCCATTTTTATTAGAAAAGTTAGCTGCTTGTATCAATGATAATAAAAAAGATCTAAAAGATCTTAATATCGTTGAAGTTGGAGCTGGAACAGGTAAGCTTACTAAGATGTTAGCTCAAATGTTTGCATGTCAAATCAATGCAGTAGAACCAAATGATAATATGCGAGAAGAAGGGAAAAAATTTACTCAAGAATTTTCTAACATTTCTTGGCATAAAGGAAGTGGCGAACAAACTCATATGCAAGATCAAAGTGCGGATTGGGTGATCATGGCTAGTTCTTTTCATTGGACGGATCCAAATAAATCTTTACCTGAATTTGCAAGAGTGTTAAATGGGGGGGGGTATTTCACTGCGATTTGGAATCCACGTCACATTGTAGAAGGTTCGCTTTTTGATGAGATTGAAAAGGAAATTAAACATATTGTTCCAGAGCTTGCTCGTGTGAGTAGTGGAAGTCAAAATGTTAAAAAATGGGAAGAAATCCTTGTTTCAACAGGGGATTTTACGGACTGCTTTTTTATGGAATGCGACTATAAGGAAATTTGGGATAAAGAACGTTATCTTGGAGCTTGGCATTCTGTAAATGATATACAAGCACAAGCAGGTGAAAAAAGATGGAAAGAAATTTTAGAAATGATAGAAGCTAAAATTTCAAAGATGCACAATATAGAAATACCTTATAAAATAAGGGCTTGGACAGTTAAAAAAGCATAAAAATCCTTTTTTCATCTAGCTTGGAAGATGAAAAAAAGGAATATAAATGGAAAAATTAGTAGAACAAGTATGGGATTATACCAAGCATGCAAAATTTTATAGCTATAGGCCAAATTATGCACCAAAAACTATAGATATGTTGATTACTTTAGTTGGAGGTAAAAATTTAAAAGTCGCCGATATTGGAGCTGGAACAGGAAATTTGAGTATTATGTTGCTTGAAAGAAATTGCAATGTTGTTTCAGTAGAGCCAAATGACGCTATGAGAGAAATTGGTATTGAAAGAACTAAAGGGCAAAGTATAGAGTGGGTTAGAGCAACTGGAATTGACTCGACTTTGGAAAATTCTTGTTTTGATTGGGTTACTTTTGGAAGCAGCTTTAATGTTATGGATAGAAATGAAGCTTTAAATGAAGCACATCGTTTGCTTAGAAAAGGCGGTTATTTTTCTTGTATGTGGAATCACAGAGATTTAAATGATCCGATGCAAAAGATCGCTGAGGATACTATCATAGAATTTGTGCCAAATTATACAAGAGGAACTAGAAGGGAAGATCAAAGACCTATTATAGAGGCCCGTAAAGATCTTTTTGATAATATAGTTTATATAGAAGAAGATTTTTATTTTCATCAAAGCATTGAAAATTATATTAATGCATGGAGAAGTGTTAAAAATCCTTATTGGGATTTGGAAACAAAAGAAGGAAATGAGCTTTTTGAGAAGATAAGTCAAAAGATCATAGAGAGACTTCCTAAGGAATTTGATATTAAGTATACTACACGTTGCTGGAGTGCTAAAAAGATATAAATGAGGAAAACATGGCGGAGTTAAATTTTCAAACCAAGGCTAAAAATCTTTATAACTTACAATCGAAATTAACCAAAGCAAAAGTTTTACCTTTGGTTTTAACTTCGCTTAAAGAATTAGAACAAAATAAAGAAGCGATTTTAGAAAAAATTTCTCACTTAAATGCCGAAAAAGTGATTATTAGAAGTTCATCTTCAAGTGAAGATAGTATGGTAAATTCTAACGCTGGAGCTTTTTTATCCCTCGCAAACGTTTTAATTAACGATAAAATAGAACTTTTGCAAGCTTTAGAAAAAGTTGGAAATTCTATGCCCTCAAAAGATGATGAAATTCTAATTCAACCTATGCTTGAAAATATAGAACTTTGTGGAGTAGGTTTTAGTGTAGATAAGGATAATTTTTCCCCTTATTTTTGTTTGCAGTATGATGAAAGTGGCTCAAGTAATTCTATTACCGATGGAAGTGTAAAAAATGCCAAGACTTATTATCACTATCGCCAAAGTTTAGAATTTAAAGATGAAAAAGTAAAGCAAATTATAGAGTTAATTAAAGAGTTAGAGAATTTATATGATTGCTACTTTTTAGATGTTGAATTTGCTTTTGCTAAGTTAGAACATAAAAGTGAGCTTATTTGTTTGCAAGTTAGACCTCTTGTTATGCGCAATAAAAATAATCTTTTTCACACTTTACCTAAAGAAGCCTTGGAGAGATTTGCTAAACGTTTTATATCTTTGCAAGAATTACGCCCTAGGGTTTTAGGCGATAAGGCGCTTTTTGGAGTTATGCCTGATTGGAATCCTGCTGAGATTATAGGTTTAAAACCAAAGCGTTTAGCCTTTAGTTTATATAAAGAAATTATAACCGATAATATTTGGGCTTATCAACGCGATAATTATGGCTACAGGGACTTAAGATCTCACCCTTTAATTCATTCTTTTTTAGGCATACCTTTTGTTGATGTAAGACTTTCTTTTAATTCTTTTATCCCAAAGAATTTAGATGAAAAGATTGCTAAAAAACTAGCTAATTTTTATCTTAATAAATTAAATCAAAATCATGAATTGCATGATAAAATCGAATTTAGCATAGTGTATTCTTGTTATGATTTCTATACCCCGTCTAAACTTAAAGAGCTTTTGAAACATGGTTTTAATGAAAATGAAATCAAGCGTTTGGAATTTAGCTTACTTGAGTTAACTAATAAAATCATTAATCCTTCTTCTGGGCTTTATTTAAAGGATATTAAAAAAGCATCTAAATTAAGGCAAAGATATGAAAATATCATTAAATCTGACTTTTCTTTGATTGATAAAATTTATTGGCTTTTAGAAGAATGTAAGCGTTATGGAACTCTACCTTTTGCAGGTGTTGCAAGAGCTGGTTTTGTAGCAATGCAACTTCTTAACTCTTTGGTTGAAATTAATTTTTTTACCAAAGAAGAAAAAAATAGTTTTTTAAATTCTTTAAATACAGTAAGTAAAGTTTTAAGTCAAAAAACCTTTGAACTTAATGAAAACAATAAGGAAGAATTTTTAAATGAATTTGGACATTTAAGAGCTGGAACTTATAATATTTTATCACCTAGATATGATGAAAATTTTGATTTGTATTTTAATATTAATGAGAAAAAATTGGAAAATAAGTCACATTTTAATGATGAAATATTTAAAATATCAAAACAAAAACAAGAACAACTAAATATCTTACTTAAAGAGCATGGATTAGAGGTTGATTTTGAAGAATTTTTTGATTTTTTAAAGCAGGCTATAGAGGGTAGAGAATGGGTAAAATTTGAATTTACGCGTTTATTATCTAAGGCTTTATTTTATATAGAAGAATTAGGGCGTTATTATAAAATTGAAAAAGAAGATTTAGCACATCTTGATATTAAAAGTATTTTAAATCTTTATTCGAGCCTTTATTCTATTAATCCTAAAGAGCAATTTTTAGAAGAAATTTCACGTCATAAAAAAGAGTACGAATTAACTCAAGCTATAAAGTTACCTTCTTTATTATCAAGTTCTGATCAAATTTTTTCTTTTTATGTACATCGCATTATTCCTAATTTCATCACTCAAAAAAGTATTATTGCAAATACGGCTAGAGAAAGCGATCAAGATTTAGAAGGAAAGATAGTTTTAATTTATGCTGCAGATCCAGGATATGATTATTTATTTGCTAAAAAAATTGCAGGATTTATTACCTGTTATGGGGGTGCTAATTCTCATATGGCTATTAGAGCTTCAGAATTAGGACTTCCAGCTGTTATAGGCGTTGGAGAGGAAAATTTTAAAACCTATCTTAAAGCAAGTAAAATCAACATAGAATGTGAAAGTGAGCAAATATTTTGTTTATAGGGATCACTCAAAGACTTATTTGCAATCAAAACTATTTTGAGGAAAGAGAAGCATTAGCTTTAGATTGGGGAAGGCTTTTTAATTTAAATTTATTTTCGGGATTTTTACCTTTGCCTTTAAGTTATGAAATTGATTTTAATATCTATGAAAAACATCTTAATGCTGTGATTTTAAGTGGAGGAAATGATTTAAGTATTTACGATCATAGTGTTTTATCTCAAAAAAGAGATGCTTATGAGAGGAAAATTATTGAGTATTGTCTAAAAACAAATACACCACTTTTAGGAATTTGTAGAGGTGCACAAATGATCGCACATTATTTTGGTTCTTCTTTAAATTCTTGTATAAATCATATAGGACATCATGAAATTATTTTTGATGATGTAAATTACATGGTTAATTCTTTTCATAATTATGCTATTGTGAACTTAGGGGAAGATTTGATAAGTTTAGCTAAAGCAAACGATAAAAGTATAGAAGCTTTTAAACACAAAGATAAAAATATTTATGGAATAATGTGGCATATAGAAAGAGAAAATGGGCTTGAAAATATAAGTATTTTAAAAAAATGGCTTGATCTTATAAAGGAGAAAAAATGAGAGCTATTATTTTAGCAGCAGGCTTTGGATCAAGATTAATGCCTTTAACGCAAAATAATCCAAAATGTATGGTTAAGTATAAAAATCAAGAGCTTATATCTTATGAAATTCAGGCTTTAAAAGGAGCTGGGATTGATGAAATTGCTATCGTAGGTGGATATTTATTTGATATTTTAAAAAAATTTATCCAAGAGCGTTTTGGACTAAATCATTTTTATATTAATGAAAATTATTCATCAACTAATATGCTATATACTCTTTTTTGCGCTAGGGAATTTTTACAAACTTGTATTAAGGATAAACAAGATTTGATTGTTTCTTACGCAGATATTGTTTATTTTAAAGACACAATTGAACTTTTAAAAAAAGCAAAAGATCCATTAGCTATTGTTATTGATGAGGATTGGAAAAAACTTTGGCAAAGAAGATTTGAAAATCCCCTTGAGGATGCAGAAACATTAAAAATAGATAAAAATAATTTTATAATAGAATTGGGTAAAAAAGCACAAAATTATGATCAAATTCAAGGACAGTATATCGGTCTTTTTAAAATAAGCTCTGATTTTTTATCATCTTTTATTGATTTTTATGATCATTTAGATAGAAATGCTTTATATGATGGAAAAGATTTTAATAATATGTATATGACAAGTTTTTTACAAGCTTTAATTGATCATTTTCATAACGCTAAAGTTGTAAGAATCCAAGGAAATTGGTGCGAGATTGATTTTAAAAGTGATCTAGAAATTCAAATTTAGCTGTAGCATACAACATTTTTAGTATTTTTTCAATTAAAAATGATATTATTATATTTCATTAACCTGAAAATTAGTAGTTAGTGATTTATAAGGATATAAAGATGAGTAAAATACCTGTTGTGTATATAGCTATGTCAGCTGATCTAATACATCCTGGTCATATAAATATTATGAAACTTGCAAGAGAATATGCTAATAAAATTAATGGTAAAGTTGTTTTAGGCTTATTAACTGATTCTGCTATAGCTTCTTATAAGCGTCTCCCATATATGAATTATGAGCAAAGAAAAATTATTGTTGAAAGTATGGAATTTATTGATGAAGTTATCCCGCAAAATACTCTCAGTTACACCGAAAATATTACAAAATTAAAACCGCGTTTTGTAATTCATGGAGATGATTGGAAGGAAGGGCCGCAAAAGAAAGAAAGATCAAATGTTATTGCGTTATTAAAAGAGCTAAATTGTGGAGAACTCATTGAGCCTAAATATACAGAAGGTATTAGCTCTACTGAGTTAAATCAAAATGCAAGATCTTTAGGAATTACAACTAATACTAGATTATCACTTTTAAGGCGTTTAATTGATGCTAAAAAACCGTTAAGAATTTTAGAAACTCATTCTGCAATTTCTGCATTAATAGCTGAAAATACTTTTATTACTAAAGAGGGTATTAAGATTGAATTTGATGGATTTTGGTCAAGTTCTTTAGCAGATTCAACTATTAGAGGTAAACCAGATATTGAAGCTGTAGAATTATCCACTCGTTTAAATACTCTAAATGAAATTTTTGAGGTTACAACCAAACCTTTAATTTATGATGCAGATACAGGTGGAAAAATAGAGCATTTTGTATTTACAGTCAGAAGTCTTGAAAGAATAGGTGTTTCTGCTGTGATTATTGAGGATAAAATAGGTTTGAAAAAGAATTCTTTGCTTGGTAATGATGTGATTCAAAATCAAGACAGTATTGAGGATTTTTGTTTAAAAATTCAAGCTGGAAAAAAAGCTCAGATTACAAAAGATTTTATGATTATAGCTAGAATTGAATCTTTAATTTTAGATAAAGGTATGGAAGATGCACTTTCAAGAGCTTTTGCTTATATTGAAGCTGGAGCTGATGGTATTATGATTCATTCTCGTCTTAAAGATGCAAATGAAATCATTGAGTTTTTAAAATTATTTAGATCTAAAGATAAAGATACCCCTATTGTTGTTGTTCCTACGAGCTTTTATTCAATTAAGGCTAATGAGTTAGCTCAATATGGTGTTAATATAGTTGTATATGCAAATCATATGATACGTTCTTCTTTTATAGCAATGCAAAATATAGCTAGGGAAATTTTAAAAAATGATAGAAGTGAAGAATCTGAAGAGAAATGTATGAAAATTAATGAAATTTTAAATCTTATACCTGGAACAATTTGATGTTAAAAATGGAATTATTAGGAGAATCTTTAAAGAAAATTGGATGTTTTCAATTTAGTGGCGTTCCTTGTTCTTATCTTGCTCCTATGATTAATTATGCGATTAATATTGATTCTTTTATAATGTCTAATAATGAAGGTGATGCAGTTGCAATTGCGAGTGGAATTAGTTTAGCAAATTATAAAAAAAGTTTCGGTGTTGTTTTGATGCAAAATAGTGGACTAAGCAATGCTTTATCTCCTCTTACTTCTTTAAATTATACTTTTGAAATTCCAATTTTAGGTTTCGTATCTTTAAGAGGCGAAAGAGATGATAAAGGTAATAATAAAGACGAGCCTCAACATGAACTTTTGGGAACTATTACAGATAGATTACTTCAAACTTGTAATATTGCTTATGATTTTTTGGATAGAGATTTTAATAAAGCTAGGCGGCAATTAGAAGTAGCTTATAATTGTTTGCAACAAGGAAAAAGTTATTTCTTTATTGTTAAGAATAATACTTTTGAAAAATGCGCTTTAAATCATTATAAGAATATTTTTTTAAAAAAGAACATAAATATATTTCAAACAAAAGATACTAATTCTGATTTTTTACCTAAAAGAATAGAAGTATTGCAATATTTAAACCATTTTTCCAAAATTAATCAAATTGCTTTATTTGCAACCACAGGAAAAACAGGTAGAGAATTGTATGAAGTTGAAGATTTGGATAATCAATTATATATGGTAGGTTCAATGGGATGTGTAAGTTCTTTAGTTTTGGGTGTAACTTTGCAAACTTCTAAAAAAGTTATTGCTATTGACGGAGATTCCGCTTTGCTTATGAGACTTGGTGCTTTAAGTACAAATGCTTATTATGCTAGTTTATATAATAAAGGTAATTTTTGTCATATATTGTTAGATAATGAAAGTCATGATAGTACAGGAGGTCAATTCAATCTTTCTCCTAATGTAAATTTTGCACAAGTAGCGCATTTTTGTGGCTATGAAAAAGTTTTTATTGTATCTTCATTTGAAGAGCTTGAGCAAGCTTTATGCTTTTTTAACAATAGAAATAATGGAGGGGCAATTTTTATTTATATTAAAATTCTTAAAGGAAGTAAGGAAAATTTAGGAAGGCCTAGAATTACTCCAAGGGAAGTTAGTTTAAGAATGGCAAATTTTTTATATAAAGATTAATAAGATGAATTTTAAATATTATAATCCCGTAAAGATTAATTTTAATCTCGAATATACTAAAGCATTAGACAGCCTTAAAACAAATTCCATATTACTTATTACATCTAAAAGTTTTTATGAAAAAGGTTTTATTGAAATTTTTAAAGAAAAATTAGGAAGACGTTTAAAAGCTTACATTTTTAATATAACCTCCAATCCTGAAATAGAATTTGTTAAAAAATTAAAAAAAGAATTTAATGGTTATAGTGAAATTTTAGCATTGGGCGGAGGAAGTGTTTTAGATGTGGCTAAATATTTTAGTGTATCTGGAGAAATTTTAAAGGAGAATAAAAGTTTAAAAATTTCAAAAAATTCTTCTTTTATTCCTATTTATGCTATACCTACTACAGCTGGAACAAGCAGCGAATTAACTCAATGGGCGACATTTTGGGATACTCCTAATAATATTAAATTTTCATTATCTGATGAAAATTTATATTGCAAAGAAGCTTTTTATGACCCAAATTTGTACTTAAATATACCTAAAGATTTGACAATATATACAGCTTTAGATGCTCTTTCTCACTCTGTGGAATCAATTTGGAATAAAAATTCTAATCATATATCTACAAATCATGCCATTAGGGCAATAGAGCTTATTTTAAAATATTTGCCACAGTTGCAGAATAATTTAAATTCTAAAGAATTGAGATTAAAGTTAATTTTAGCTAGTATTCATGCAGGTCTAGCTTTTTCAAACACACAAACAGCCTTAGCCCACGCAATCAGTTATCCTTTAACTATGCAATTTCAAATTCCACATGGATTAGCCTGTAGTTTTACGATTCCAATTTTGATTGAGTGTATGGGTGATAAAAATAGTATTTTGTTGTCCTATAAAAAAGATATAACAGCCTTATTTAATATTCTTAACATATCAACAAATTTTAAAG
>X244_Common_House_Martin__coassemble_902_pt1 | contig 9125 bp, 8 predicted proteins | sample X244_Common_House_Martin__metabat2_high_PE_010 | metagenome-assembled genome bin X244_Common_House_Martin
ATTCTGCAGCGTCTGGAATATCATCAAGATTAACTTCTTTTTCCTGCTCTTCAACTAAAGGTAATTCATCCTCAAAATAATCTTCTTGAATATTTGGAGTATTTATTTGTTCTGTTTTTTCATTTAAATTTTCTTCTTGTAATAAAAGATTATCATCGTTTAAAATTTCATCATGATTTAAAATTTCATGATTTTCTGAAATTTCATTATTTTCCTTATGACTTTCTTCTAGTGTATTCTCTTTTTCATCCAACTCATCGATATTTTCTTCAAATTTAAAATCATCATCAGCTTCTAATTTATCTTGATTTTCTTGTGATATTTGAGAATCCTCTTTAATTTCTTCTTTTGTTTCATCATTTAATTTTATGGCTTCAGTTTCTTCATTAAGATTGTCAAGATTTTCATTTTCTTCATTTAAAGAATTTTCTAGATCTTTAGTTTCTTCAATATTTAAATTTTCTTCATCTGATTTTTCATCATCAAAATCTAAATTTAAATCATCAATTTTCAATTCATCTTCGCTAGATTTATCATCTAAATTCAAATCATTTATATCAAGTTCATCTTTAATGGTTTCATCATTAGAATCTTCAATAGCTGTTGTAGTAATGGTATCATCGATTTTTAAATTTTCCCCATTTAATAAATTTAAAAAATCTGTAGGCAAAAAAGGCTTATATAAAATTTGTGCATCAATATCAACATTTTGATTACGTGGTGCTAAAAATATTAATTTATCGCATTTTTCTTTTAAAACCTTTAAAGGAGCCGGGACGTCGCTATCAACTACAATAACATCATAATGACCCAAATCTTCACTATAAGTATTAAGCTCTTCAAATTCATAAGACATTTTTTTAGCACTAAGACTTATCAATCTCGAAACTACAGAATTCTCATTTAAAAGTAAAATTTTCATCACTTGTCCTTAAAAATAATCACTATTCTACAAAATTTTCATTTATCCTTTGCTTAGACAAAAAAGAGAGTTTGCATATGAGTGATTGCTTCTAATATCAAATCCTTAAAATACTCCATCATCACAATCAAAATAACTATTAAAACAATAATTCCTAAAGCGATTTTAATAGGATAGCCAATTACTAAAAGATTAAATTGCGGCATAGTTTTCATCAAAAGTCCAAAAATAGTATCGGTAAGTAAAGAAATTCCAAGTATAGGAAAACTCATAGTAAAACCTATAATAAAAATATTTAAAATGCCCGAATTTAAATAACGCATTAAATTTTCTTGAGGATAAAAAGCCCCTAAATCAATATAACCTAAAGAATAACTTAAAAATAAAAGTATCAAATGATGCCCATTAAAGGCTAGAAAAAACAATAAAGCAATTAAATGCAAAATTTGGGATGTAATTGGCATATTTGTGCCAGAACTTGGATCTAAAACATTAGCCATTGTAAATCCCATAATAAAAGCAATTTGTTCACCAGCCATCATAATAATAGCAAAAATAATTTGCAATATTAAACCTGCAATCATCCCAAAAATCACTTCGCTTAAAAGTTGAATCACAAAAAAACTATCTAAATGCAAATTTTCAAGTTTTGCTAGAGGATATAAATACATAGTTAAAAACAAAGCTAAAGTTGTTTTAATAACTATAGGAATAGAATTATGAGAAAAAATAGGAAAAAAAACTATAAGTCCACTCATTCTAGCAAAAAGGAGCATAAAGGTGGCTACATTTTTATCGCCCAGATAATTAACAAATTCCATTTAGTTTTAAAGTGTAAATTTGATCACAAAATTTTGCGAGTTTATGATCATGAGTAACAAAAAACAAGGCAGCTTCATTTTCTTTAGCATAACTTATTAAAAGCTCTATAACATTTTTAGCATTATCAAAATCTAAATTTCCGGTTGCTTCATCTGCAAATATAATTTTAGGTTTTTTACAAAGCACTCTAGCTATACTTACACGTTGTTGTTGCCCACCGCTTAATTTTCCTATTTTTTGATTTAAAAGTTTATCAATGCCTAGTTTTTCTAGAATCTTTTCATCTAATTTTTTATAAGATAAAACACTAGCAAGTTCTATATTTTCTAAAGCAGAAAAGCCCTTAAATAAATAATGTGTTTGAAAAATAATACCAAAATCATAACGACGAATTTTTAATCTTTCATTTTCATCCAAATGATAAAGATTTCTATCTTTATAAAAAACATCGCCTCCATTAGGTTGAAGCAAAGAAGAAAGGATATGCAAAAGAGTTGATTTTCCGCAACCGCTACTACCCTCTATAGCAATACAATCTTGAGTTTTTAAAGTTAAATTTAAATTTTCAAAGAGCGGATAATCAAAACTATGATTTAAATTTTCCGCTCTTAAAAGTTCCATTACAATCGCTTTTAAAGTTGTGCAGCCACTTCAGCAGCAAAATCTTCAGTTTTCTTTTCTAAACCTTCACCAACCTCAAAACGAATAAATTCTACAATTTTAATTTTACCGCCCAATTCTTTTTCTTTTTCAGCAATAATTTGCTCTATAGTTTTTTTATCGTCCATAACATAAAATTGCCCCATTAAGGTTAATTTGCTATCAAGTTGAGAATTATCCGCGATAAAGCTGTTCATTTTTCCAGGGATAATATTATCCCAAATTTTTTCAGGTTTCCCTTGTGCTTTAAGTTCAGCTTTAATATCTTCTTCTGCTTGTTTTAAAATTTCTTCACTGAGTTGTTTTCTACTTGCAAATTTAGGTATTTTAAGCTCTGGTTTATTTGGATCTTTAAGTCTGCGTCTTTCTTCATTTTCTTTTTCAAGTTCAGCAACTAAAGCCTTATATTCACTTTCAACAAAAGAAATATCTAATTTCTCATAACTTAAATAGCTTGGTTTCATTGCTGCTATATGCATACAAATTTGTTTTAAAAAATCTCTTGATTTAGAAGCAATTTCAGCACTATCGCAAGCAGCAGCAATAATAACGCCTATACGTCCATTTGTATGGATATAACCATTTACAACACCATTAGCACTTGATTTTAAAGTCGCAAATCTTCTTACAACTAAATTTTCACCAATAGTTGCAATTTGACTTTTTAAATATTCTTCAAATTTTACCCCATTGATTATGCTCGAATGAAGCTCTTCAACACTTTGTAAGCTATTGTTTTGAATGTGTGCTGTTGTATCTTTAGTCAAAGAAATAAATTGATCATTTTTAGCTACAAAGTCGGTCTCTGAATTGATTTCAGTGATAGTTACGCTTGAAAAATCATCATTAACTTTAACACTTACTAAACCTTCAGCGGCAAGTCTGTCGGCTTTTTTTGCAGCCTTGCCTAATCCTTTTTCTCTTAAAAGCTGAACTGCTTTGTCAAAATCTCCATCAGTTTCACTCAAAGCATTTTTACAATCCATCATCCCCGCGCCTGTGCTTTCGCGGAGTTCTTTTACCATTGCAGCAGTAATTTCAGCCATTATTCTTGCTCCTCTTTAAAATCTTCTTCGCTCATAGCTTCATCTAAAACTTCTTTCTTTTCTTCTTCTGTAATCTCTTCTTCGTGCGTAGTTGGTATTTCACCATCTTGATCTCTTAAATTCTTTCCTTCATTGATAGCTTCAGCGATTTCTTGACAGAAAAGTTGCACAGAACGAATCGCATCATCGTTACCTGGAATAGGATAAGTTACCAAATCAGGATCGCAATTTGTATCAAGAGGCGCCACAACAGGAATTTTTAATTTATTTGCTTCTTGAACAGCAATTTTTTCTTTAACTGTGTCAATAACAAAGATCATATCTGGTTGAGTTTTTAAATGACGAATTCCTCCAAGATAAGCTAATAATTTTTCTTTTTTTCTTGTAAGCATCAAAGCTTCTTTTTTAGTTAAAAGTTTGATACTTCCATCTTCTTCCATTTTTTCTATAACTTCTAATTTTCTAATTGATTGACGAATAGTGCCAAAATTGGTCATCATACCACCTAACCATCTGTGATTGACATAAGGCATACCACATTTTTCAGCATATTCTTTAATTGCCCCGCCGGCTTGCTTTTTTGTTCCAACAAAAAGTATAGTTTTACCTTCGGCTGCAGCATCGCGAACAATATTGTAAGTATATCTAAAATATCTCAAAGTTTTTTGCAAATCTATAACATAGATACCTTTTCTTTCGCCAAAAATAAATTTCTTCATTTTTGGATTCCATCTTCTTGTTTGATGTCCAAAATGAACACCGCATTCTAATAAATCTCTCATGCTAACCATGATTTCTCCTTATAAATTTAGCTTTTATTCCTCCACACCCATTCACTAAACAAGCTAAAAAGGAAATTGGTGTGTGCGAAATGAAGTTTCGATTTTACCAAAACTAAGTTTAGTTTTTACTTATAGATATATTCTTTAGTTGGGCTTAATTCATTATTAATTTCTTTTGTAATTAAAAATTGAAATAAATCTACACTACCCACACGAAAAGCTGAAGCACAAGATCTTAAATATAAATCCCACATTCTGATAAATTTTTCATCATATTTTTTTCTAACTTCTGGTAAAACTTGATTGAAATTTTGACTCCATATATCTAAAGTTTTAGCATAATGTATTCTCAAACTCTCCGCTAAAAGAAGATGAAAATCCCATTCGCTCATCACACCAATAACTTCTCTTAAAGAAGGTAAATATCCTCCTGGAAAAATATATCGATCAATCCAAGCATTAGTTTTACCTTCAAACATAGATAAAATAGAATGTAAAAGTATCATTCCACCTGGTTTTAATACTTGTTTAACCTTCATAAAATAAAGTCCTAAATTTTCCTTACCTACATGCTCAAACATACCTACAGATACAACCTTATCAAAATAATTTTCAAATTCTAAATCTTGATAATTTTGCAATCTTATTTCAACTTTATCATCAAGATTAAATTCTTTAACCCTTTCTTTTGCTTTTTTATATTGCTCTTCAGAAATAGTCACTCCAACAACATTAACGCCATATTGTTGTGCAGCCATAATAGAAAGCCATCCCCAACCACAACCTATATCTAAAAGTTTTTCTCCTTTTTTTAAATCTAGCTTTTTTAAAGTATGATTGATTTTATTAATTTGTGCTTGATAAAGAGTATCATTTGGATTTTTAAAATAAGCACAAGAATAACTCATAGTTTCATCAAGCCATAATTTATAAAAATCATTTCCCAAATCATAATGACTTTTAATATTTTTACTTTCTTGCTTTTGCGTAATTTTACTCAAAACATCTTCTTTATTTTTCAAAAAATGTTTATTTGAAAAATAATATAATACTCTAGCTATTTCATCATAATTTCCCTCTATATCAAGCTTAGACTCCATATAATGTTCTGCAAATACTAAACTTGTATCGTTATATAAATTAAATAAAGGTATTTTTTCTTTAAAAATTAAAGTAAATTGAGAAGGTTTTTTTCCAATAATCAATTCATCATTATCCCAAAATATAACTTTAAAATCACCATAATTCCATTTTGAAAGAATCTTTTTAATTAATTTTTTTTCAAACATAAATACTCCAATTCAATAAAAATTATTAAACAGCAGTATTTCTCTTTTAAGTTTAAAATCTAATAAAATTGAAGATAAATTAAAAGATTTTCATCACAATACTGATGAAAATCTAAAAAAGTTTAATGAAGTTTAGACCAAACTGAGCGTTTCCAGCCTATAGCAAATACACTTAAAATAACGAAGAATATCATAATATAAATTCCTGTTTTTTCTCTTTCTTCTTTTTTGCTATCACCTACTTTTTCAATATAAGAAATAACCTTAGCTTGAGCAGATTCTGTTAAACCAACTCTTGGCATAGCAGTTCCTGGAAGTAATTTTTGAGTATCATTGATAAAATCATGAAGATATTGTTCTCCACGAGATCTAATCATCATTGAAAGATCAGGCGGTATTGAACCTAAATAAGTTTTTAAATCACTATGTTTTGAAGGAGTGAAAAAATTATCGTATTTTACATCATGACAACGACCGCAAGCTTCTATAAAAGTAGCTTTATCTTTAGCAAACGTAATGTCTTTATTGATTAAAGCAGTTTTTTCAGGACTATTTGCCATTTTTTGATATTTAGTCTCTATTTCTTTTTTAATTGCTATATCTTCATTAGTTTCAAATTTATTTCCCATTTCTTTAAGATAAGCAACTACATTAGCTATATTAGCATCCATAACTTCTGGAGTATCTTGATAAGGAGGCATTGGAAAATTATCTCCAAATTTATGATATACCTTTAAAGCTACTGATGGATTCATCACTAAAGCAGCTAAAAATTTATCATCAAAAATAACCCCAGCAGAACTTAAATCAGGAGGAATAACTCCAAAAGCAGAAGAATCAGCTACTGGTGATGTAATATTATCTTCTTTTAAACCGTGACAACTTGCACAATTTTCAGTAAAAAATTCTTTACCTTTAGCTACATTACCTTTGCTAAGATCTATTTTTGCAACTTTATCCCAAAGAGTTTTAACTTGATTTAAATCTTCTTTTGCTTTGTCAAGTTCTTTTTGGGCGCTTTCAATTCTTTTAGTATCATTTGCCTTTTTTGCATCATTTAAAGCTGCTTCTTTTTGAGCTAAGATGCTTTTAGCATAATTTAAATCTTCTGCAGAAAAATTAAAATTAGCAGGAGCAACATGTGGCTTCATTACAGAATGTGCATAAGGTTCAACACCCCAATATACAATTCCTGCAAAAATTACTACTATTAAAAATATTTTAATTTCTCTCATTATTTAGCTCCTTTTCTTTCCATAATAGTAATTATAGGTAAGATAACTAGAAGCAATAATAAAAATACAATAGAAGCATAAAATCCTACCCAAGCATTTACACCCGTTGGAGGCAACTTACCATAAATAGTTAAAACAATCATATCTATTAGTAAAATCCAAAACCAAATAAAAAATAAAGGTCTCTCATGAGCTGGTTTTATTACTTCACTTCTATCAAGCCAAGGAAGCAAGAAAAAGATTACTTGAGCTATACCAAAAGCTGCTAAACCGATATTGAAAGCTTTAATACCACCTATATCAAAGAAAAATCCTCTTAAAACCTCATAACTCCATAAAAAATACCATTCTGGGTAAATATGAGGTGGAGTTTTAAGCGCATCCGCTGGATCAAAATTAATAGGATCCATAGCAAATTCAAATTTAAAACAAACTAAATAAAAGAAGAAAATCATAAATAAACAAATATACATAAAATCTTTAGATAAAAATCCTGGCCAAAAAGGAATAACTTTTGAATTTCTAGTATCACCTGCCATATATTTTTCAGCTTCTAAATCAAAATCCAATTCTTCAGAAATTTCATTATTTACATGTGGAATTCTTAAAGAATAAAAATGGAAAGCAATGATTGAAATAATCACTATAGGAAATAAGCAAACATGAAGCATAAAAAATCTTGTTAAAGTTGGATCAGAAACAGCATAATCTCCACGAATCCAAATTACAAGTTCAGGACCTATAAAAGGAATTCCTCCAAAAAGATTAGTAATAACTTGTGCAGCCCAATAACTCATCTGCCCCCAAGGAAGCATATAGCCACTGAAAGCTTCAGCTGAAAACACAACAAAAAGAAGCATACCACTTACCCAAATCATTTCTCTACCGCGTTTATAAGAACCATAATAAATTCCAGTAAACATATGAATATAAATGATTAAAAAGATTACAGAAGCAGCTACACCATGCATATGACGCCATAACCAACCATAATCAACCTCTTGCATAATTGTTTTATTTACACTATCAAAAGCAAGAGCAGTATCAGGTTTATAATACATTACAAGTAAAAGACCCGTTACAAAAAGTACTGCAAAAAGTGTTGTTAAAATAACACCCATTGCCCAAAGAAAATTAATTTGTTTAGGAATCCAGTATTTTACCATCAAAACATCAAATAATTTATGGACAGCTAATCTTTGATCAAGCCAATCTATTAAGCCATTTGCTTTTCTAATGTGTGCCATAATTAAGCCTCCTTGGTCATTTTTTTATATTCTGGTCCCTCTTCACCTAAAACAAGTTTAGTGCCTTCAATTTTAAAAGGAGGGATATCAAGAGGTCTTGGAGGAGGCCCAAAAATATTTTTTCCACTCGTATCAAATTCTCCACCATGGCAAGCACATTTAAAAATTTGCTCACTTGGATGATACGCAGGAATACAGCCCAAATGCGTACATAATCCTATAACAACAGTATATGCTGCATTATCAACTACAATATCGCGTTTTGGATCTTTTGCCATACTAGCATCTTTTTTTAAAATAAAAATAGGTTTTTTTCTCCATTCTATCGTTCTAAGCTCTCCGGCTTGCATTCCAGATAAATCTACTGTAGTAAAACCTGCAGCTTTAACACTTGGAAGTGGATCCCAAGTTTTTTTCATCGCAACAAGCGAAAAAACACCACCTACAGCAGCTACTGTTCCAAATGCAACTCCCATAAAGCTTCTTCTGCTTTCAGATGTAGCCATAACTCGTCCTTTCATTTTTATTTAAACAAACCATTAGTTTATCTAAAATAAAATAAATTTTTTCTTTGCTTATTAATCTCTTGTTTACTTATTTTAAAATAAGTCCTAAAAAAGAGAAAAAAGAACAATTAATGTAATAAAAAAGCTAAATTTGCAATATTGAAGAAAAGAAATTCTAATACCTCTTTTTGCTATAAGCTCTAACCAAAATAAAGTTGCTAAAGAACCTATAGGAGTAAGTTTTGAGCCGATATTAACCCCTAAAAGATGTGCATATATCATATCTTTTGAAAAATCTTTTAATGCTAAATCTCCAATTAAAGTCATGGGTAAATTATTAAAAATAGAAGATAATAAAGCTGAAACAAGGCCTGTTCCCATAATAGAATTAATTCTATTATGTTCAAAATTTTGATATAAATTGGATAAAATTTCACCCACTCCACATTTATGCAAAGCAAAGACAACTACATAAAGTCCAAAACTAAAAATAAAAATACCCCAAGGTGCATGTTTAACTACACTCAATGCTTCTCTTTTTTTAATCTTATAAGCTGTAAACCAAAGAAATAAAGACTCACATAAAGTAATCAAACTTTTATCCCAGTGATTTATT
>X244_Common_House_Martin__coassemble_907_pt1 | contig 9093 bp, 7 predicted proteins | sample X244_Common_House_Martin__metabat2_high_PE_010 | metagenome-assembled genome bin X244_Common_House_Martin
AAATATTACTGAAATTAAAGATGAATTTGAAGAATTAGCCTTTAATACCCTTCTTCAAAAAGGTAATTATGAACAAATTAAAAATATTAAAATTTCTAAAAATTCTCATCAAGTTTTAAACTTAATAAAACGCTTTAAAGATGGAAGTCTTGAACTTAATACTGCTGAATTTGAAGTTTTATTGTCTCATTCTCTCTTAAACGAAAAGGAATATTTAAGCATTGCAAAAATAAGCACTAAATTTTTTAATCCAGATGCAATACTAGGAATTTTTTCCAAAATAAAAAATGAAAAAAATGAAGCTTTAAAAGCATACTTATATTTACTTGCCGAATTTGGCCTTTTAGATGAACTAAGAGAGCAAATCAGAAAAGATGAAAAAAAATTTAACGATTTTAAAGCTTTTTTAATCCTTAAAGAAAATAATATTAAATTTGATTTAAATCATCTTATACAATGATAGATTTTACCAATAAACCTTTATTTCTAGCTCCAATGGCAGGTTTCTCAGATCTACCATTTAGAAATGTAGTTAAAAAATTTGGAGCTGATGTAACTATCAGTGAAATGATAAGCTCTAATGCTTTAGTGTACGAAAGCTCTAAGACTTTACATATGCTAGAACGTTCAGAATTAGAAAAACCCTATATTGTGCAAATTGCTGGAGGCGATAAAGAAATACTTAAAAAAGCTGTTGAAATACTTAATGAGATGGATTTTATAGACGGTATTGATTTTAATTGCGGCTGCCCTGTGAATAAAGTAGTTAAGCAATGTGCTGGTAGTGCTTTATTAAACGATTTAGAACTTTTTAAAACTTTAGTGGGAGTAATCAAGCAAACCAATAAAAAAAAATTAACAAGTGTCAAATTTAGATTAGGATTTAATGAAAAATATCCTGAAAAAATGGCAACAATTTGCGAAAATTTAGGTGTTGATTTTATAAGCATCCATGGGCGAACAAGAAAACAGCTTTATAGTGGAAAATCTGATTATAATTCTATAGGCTTTGCTAAAGCAAGTGTAAAAATTCCAGTAATTGCCAATGGAGACATCGATGCAAACAACGCTCTTGAAGTTTATAATATTACAAAATGCGATGGATTGATGATAGGAAGGGCAAGTATAGGTAACCCTTGGATATTTTATGAAATAAAACACAACAAAAAAGTTGAAGAAAAATTAAAAAAAGAAATCATACTAACTCATTTTGAAGAAATGTTAAAGCATTATCAAAATCAAGCCGTAAGTATATTTCGCAAACATTTACATGAGTATTCCAAGGGTCATAAAGAAGCTTCAGCTTTTAGAGATGAAATCAATCGCATCAATGATGCAAAAGAAATGATTAAAAAAATAGATTCTTTTTTTTAATCATTTTAAATTTAAAGTTTTTAAAAATAAAAACTTTAATAAATTTTTACTGACATCCCTCACACTCTATACTACGATCAGCCACATTTACTTTTTCGCTATTAGGGCTTTCACTTCTTAAATAGTATGTAGATTTAACACCAAGCTCCCAAGCGAGCTGATAAATTTCATTAAGATAGCCCCCGCTTGCCTTATCCAACGATAAAAAGATATTTAAGCTTTGCCCTTGATCTATCCACTTTCCGCGTATAGCAGCTGCTTTTACCAAAATTCTTTGATCAAGTTCATAAGCTGGAGTATAATATTCCCAAGTTTCAAGACTTAAATTTGGAACAACAACAGGTATCATACCGCTCAAATTTTGTTCAAACCATTTACGCTTATAAACAGGTTCTATAGTTTGAGTGGTCCCTACTAAAATAGATATAGAGGAAGTAGGAGCTATTGCCATTAGATATCCATTTCTCATGCCATCTTTTTTAACTTTTTCTCGAAGCTTATTCCAATCACAATCGCTTTGATTAAACAAACCTTCTCTTAAAGTTAAAGCTTTAGCCTGTTCATTAGCAACATCAATAGGAAAAATTCCCTTGCTCCAGTTTGATCCTTGAAAATCAGGATAAGATCCCTTTTCTATGGATAAATTAGAACTTGCATTTATAGCTTCAAAACTAATTTTTTCCATAATCTTATCAATTATTTCAAAATGCTCTTCACTCCCCCAATGAATTCTAGCTTCAGCAAGCATTTGTGCTTCACCCATAACTCCAAGTCCTATGGAGCGAGATTTTAAATTTGTATCTTTAACTTTCCTATGAGGATAAAAATTCAAATCAATTACATTATCAAGCATACGAATAGCTGTAGGTACAACGCGTTCGATATCTTCATTAGAATACACCTTGCTTAAATTAATACTTGCTAAATTACATACAGCGGTTTTACCATCATTTTTATACTTTTCAACTATATAAACTTTATTACCATCAATACTATCTAAAGTTGAAATTTTCTTGGCTGATTTTTCATAACCACCGTCTATAATTACACGCTCTTCTTCGTCAAAATGTCTTTCATCTCCATTTTCAAAAACAACTTTAATTTGATAATAATTAGGATCAGTATTTTGAAAAATTTCTGTACATAAATTTGAACTTCTAATAATTCCTGCATGAGAATTTGGATTGGCTTTGTTGGCAGTATCCTTAAAACATAAAAATGGCAAACCTGTTTCAAAATAATTTAACAATATTTTCTTCCAAAGCTCTTTTGCCTCTACAATTTCTTTAACAATATTTTCATCTTTTTCGTATTCTTCATAACGTTTTTCAAATTCTTCCCCGTACAAATCACATAAATCAGCTGTATCGGCAGGATCAAAAAGTGTCCATTTGTCGTTAGCTCTAACTCTTTTCATAAAAAGATCATTAATCCATAAAGCAGGAAAAAGCTCGTGCGCTCTACGTCTTTCTTCTCCAGAATTCTTTCTTAAATCTATAAAATCGCTTATATCCATATGCCAAGGCTCTATATAAACTGCGATAGCGCCCTTTCTTGTTCCAAGTTGATCAACTGCAACAGCAATATCGTTTGTAATTTTTAAAAAAGGAATAATTCCTCCAGCGGCATTTTTATGTCCGTCTATACTTCCACCCATAGCACGAACTTTGGACCAATCCCAACCTATACCACCACCAAATTTTGATAAAAGCGCCATTTCTTGATAGGAGTCAAAAATTCCTTCAATATTATCAGGAGTACTCCCTATATAACAAGAACTAAGTTGATGTCTAGTAGTTCTAGCATTTGAAAGAGTTGGAGTAGCCAGCATAATTTCAAATTTGGAAATCAAATCATAAAATTTTTTAGCCCATTCTCCAGGATTGAATTCATTTTGTGCTAAAAACATAGCTATAGCCATAAACATTTGTTGTGGAAGCTCTATAGGCATACCTTTACTGTCTTTAATTAAATAGCGATCATATAAAGTTTTAACACCCAAATAAGTAAATTGCATATCACGCTCAGGCTTGATATAATCATTTAAATCATCTAAATCATATTTTTCTTTTAAACCTAGTAAAATTCTCCCCTCTTTTTCACCTCTTTCAAAATAATCACGTAAATGATTATAACGATTCATGCCATTAACTTTTTTATACAAGTCAAATAAAAAAAGCCTAGCTGCAACAAAAGTCCAATTTGGACAATCAATATCTATCTTATCTACAGCTGTTTTAATAAGAGTTTTTTGAATTTCTTCAGTTGAAATTCCATCTCTAAATTGAATTTTAGCATCAAGCTCTAATTCACTTAAACTTACACCCTCTAAATCTCTTACAGCATCGGAAGTACATTTTTTAATTTTAGCAATATCTAATTCTTCTGTTCGTCCATTTCTTTTTATAACTTTCATTGTTTTCCTTAGCCTAATTATTTAAATGTTCTTGCAAAAATAGCATCAATATTTTTTGTATAGTAATTATAATCAAAACATTTACGTATATCCTCTTCATTTAAACTTTTTCTCAAATCTTCATCATGTAAAAGCGCTATTAAAAATAAACTTTCATTTTTATCATTAATTGCTTCTTTGCCATTTTGCAAATCAGACCATACCTTCATAGCATTTCTTTGAACGATTTTATAAGCTTCTTCACGACTAATTCCCTTGAAAGGAAGCTCTAATAAAACACGTTGAGAAAATACAAGTCCTCCGGTAAGATTCAAATTTTTCATCATATTTTCCGGATATACTAAGAGATTTTCAATTAAATTTGTAAGACGTGTAAGCATAAAATCAGCTGTTATAAAAGCATCTGGTAAAATAAATCTCTCTACACTAGAATGAGAAATATCTCTTTCATGCCAAAGCGCAACATTTTCCAACGCTGGAGTAACAAAAGATCGAAGAACTCTGCAAAGTCCCGTAATATTTTCACTCAAAACTGGATTTCTTTTATGCGGCATTGCTGAACTTCCTTTTTGCCCTGTGCTAAAAAATTCTTCAGCTTCATAAACTTCCGTTCTTTGAAAATGCCTTATTGCTATAGCAATTTGTTCGCAAGATGAAGCTAAAATAGCAATAGCTGAAATCACTTGCGCGTAACGATCTCTTTGGATAACTTGATTAGAAACCGGAGCAGGCTTAAGATCTAAATTTCTACAAACCTCTTCTTCAAATTCTAAAGGAGCATGAGCAAAATTTCCCATCGCACCACTAATTTTACCATAGCTAATCACTTCTTTAGCATGCATTATAAGATCTTTAGCATGTAAAATTTCATCATACCAAATTGCCATAACAAGACCAAAAGTTATAGGTTCACCATGAATTCCATGACTTCTTCCAACCATCAAAGTATTTTTATGCTCCATAGCTCGCTTTTTAATGGCCTCTAAAAGCAATGAAATATCCTCTAAAATAAGTTCTAAACTTTCTTTGATTTGCAAAGCAACAGCAGTATCAATACAATCAGAACTCGTCATTGCATAATGCACAAAACGACTCTCTTCTCCTAAACTTTCACTCACACTTGTAAGAAAAGCTATAACATCATGTTTAGTTGTTTTTTCAATTTCATCAATTCTATCAATATCAAATTTTGCATTTTTTAAGATTTTTTCACAGTCGGTATCATTAATAAGACCTAATTTATTCCAAGCTTTAACAGCAGCTAATTCTACTTTTAACCAAGCATCATATTTAGCCTTAATATCCCATTTTTTAGCCATAACTTCTCTGCTATATCTTACAACCATACTTTATAAACCTTTTTAGCTATAATTTTAAATCATAAAAAATAGAATTCTATCTAAAAAATTCTAAGAAAGAAGTTAAATGCCCTATGTAAAAATAAAACTACCTAATAATGGAAAAAAGGCGTTTCAGGTCTTAATGGAATCTTTAAAAATTCCCATAAATGAAGCGCAAAGATTGATTGATAAAAAAAGACTTTTTTGTAATGGAAATTTAGTTGAAGAAAAAAATAAAATTTTAAATGGAATTGTAGAGCTCATTGTTTATGAAAATCATCCAAGAGGAGTGGAAATCGTATTTGAAAATGAAGATTTTGCTGTGCTTGAAAAACCGAGTGGTGTTTTAAGTCATCCTAATGGAAGGCATTGCCAATATAGTCTTGGCGACGAAAATTTGGCATTTATGGGGAAAACAAGCTTGTATAGCCCATCGCCTTGATAAAGAAACAAGTGGGTTAATTTTAATTACAAAAAATAAAAATGCCCAAATTGAATTTAAAACCATGTTTGAAAAAAGACAAATTCAAAAAGAGTATTTAGCTTTAGTTTCAGGGAAAATAGAAAAAAATTTTAAGATTGATGCTTGTATTGATTTAATCCAAAATTACGATGATGTTAAAACCAGAATGCAAATCTGTGAAAAAGGAAAAAAAGCTTTGACTGAATTTGAAATTTTAAATTTTTTTCCTAAATATGATTGCACTCTTTTGCTTTGCAAACCTTTAACAGGAAGGCAGCATCAAATAAGAATTCATTTATATCATGCAAAATATCCTATATTAGGTGATCCGCTTTATGGTTTAAAAAAGGAAGAAATTGAAGCTATACTAGATGGAAAAATAAATTCTAGTGAAAGAATCCGTCTAACAGGTGCTAAACGTTTATGTTTACATGCTAATGCTTTAAAATTTACTTTTAAAAATAATCAATTTATTATCAATTCTAAAAAAAATATTGAAAATGAATTTATACAAATCTTACATATCTAAGTGCTTTAAAAATTTATTATTAATTAATAAATTTTACATTATGATTATGAAACTTTAAAAATAAGGAAACCAGACAATGAAAATATTTTATACGATGTTATTTTTAATAACGACAACATTTGCAATTGATATGATCACTCCGCTTCCAAATAAAATAAACTATAACAAAGAAAAAGCTATTCTTGGAAAAAAATTATATATGGACACCTCCTTATCTAAAGATGGAAAGATATCTTGCAATACTTGCCATAATATTAATAATTATGGGGTTGACAATACTACAAATTCAATAGGAGTAAACAATCAACTAGATACACCTTTTAACACACCAACAACTTTTAATTCTGTATTTAATTTTGTCCAATTTTGGAATGGACGAGCACAAAATCTACAAGAGCAGGCAAAAGTACCTTTGTTTAATCCCAAAGAGATGGGATTAACTCCGGAATTTCTTTTAAAACAAGTAAATACAAATCCTGACTATGTAAAGAGTTTTAAAGATATTTATGGAGAAATTACCGTAGATAATATAGCTGATGCAATTAAAGAATTTGAAAAAACACTTATTACTCCAGATTCTCCTTTTGATAGATATTTAAAAGGGGATAAAAATGCAATTTCTGAAAAAGCAAAAAGAGGCTATGAAGAATTCAAAGCTCAAGGTTGTATTTCTTGCCATCAAGGACAAAATATAGGTGGTAATATGTTTCAAAAAATTGGTATTTTTCAAGAATATCCTAATCAAGAAAATTTAGGACGTTATGAAATCACAAAAAAAGAAAGCGATAAAATGGTATTTAAAGTACCAAGCCTTAGAAATATTGCCAAAACAGCTCCTTATTATCACGATGGAAGTATACCAACTTTAGATGCTTGTGTCCAGTTTATGGCTTATTATCAACTTGGAAAATTTTTAAATCAAGAAACTGTAGATGATATAGTAGCTTTTCTAGAAAGCTTAACAGGAGAATACCATGACAACATCCAATAAAAAAATTTCTTTTTTATATCAATTTATTTTTTTGGCAATTTGTACATTGATTGCTATTTTTATATTATTAGGAATTATTTTTAATAACTACACCTCAAGCAAAAATGCTAAAGAAATTATAAATACCTTGCAGACACTTCAAATTTTAAATACCCGTATTGATAAAGTTTTTCAAAATAGTTTTAATTTTATCAATTATGATGAAAGTGTTGCAGCAGTTGAACAAATGGAAAATATGCTAAAAAACTTAAAAAAATTAGGGATTGATGGTTCTCGCACTGAAACTATTTTTCAAGAAAAATTAGCACAATTAGATCATTTCAAATCAGCAAATTCAATTGCAGTAAATTCTAAATTTTATCTTTTTGAATTAGCTAAAGATTATTTTGATGAAACTGAAAATAATTTAAGCAAAAAAGATATTCAAAATATAAAAACAATGAATGCTATTCTTAGGATTATTGCGACAGAAAATGTTTTAGAAAAAACCACCTTAAAACATTTAGATGCTTTAATACAAAATTTATCGATGATGAAAAATAATGATACCCTAGAGCTTTTTGCAACCCATTATAAAATGATTTTAAAACAAATTCAAATTATGCAAGGTGATTCAACTATTTATGCTGATGCTACACTGGCCAAAGAGCTTAATCGCCTCAATCAAATCACACAATCAAATATTGATAAAATTAATATACAAAAATTATATGTGGCAATTGGAGTTTTTGCCTTGATTTTTGTTTTATTAATCTTATTTATTTCTATTACCTTAAAAAAAGTTATTATTCCTGTAAGAATCTTAGAAAAATTAAGTACTAATCTAGCTAGCAAAGAAGCTAATTTATCCTCTAGATTAAATATCGATCCAAAAAGCGAATTAGGACAAAGTGCTGCATATATTAATACTTTTATTTCGGTTGTTCAAAATTCTGTACTTGAAGCAATTGAAAATGCAGAAGCCAATCATAAAAATTCTGAACAATTGAAAAACAATGCTAACACTCTTGAAGAGAGTTCAAATTCTCAAAATAATCAAATTGAAAATGTTAAAGAAATTACCAATGTCTTAGATGATCATATCGTTTTGGCTGGAAATTTAGCACAAGAAAGTGTTGATAATATGCAAGATATGCATTTACTGATGAATAAAGTCGGAAGCACCCTTACTCAACTTGTTGATCTTATTAATGAAAATAATGTAAAAGAACAAAATGTTGTTGTTAATATGGATAACTTAACTCAAAGTGCCGACAATATTATAGAAATTACTGACTCTGTTAGAGATATAGCAGATCAAACCAATTTACTTGCCCTTAATGCAGCTGTTGAAGCAGCTAGAGCGGGTGAGCATGGTAGAGGTTTTGCAGTAGTTGCCGATGAGGTTGGAAAACTTGCTGAGAAAACAAGCAAGTCTCTTTTAAATATTAATGCTACTGTTAATACTATTGTACAACAAATCAATGATAATAAATCTTTGATGGATCTTATTCACGAGTCCATGAAAGAAACTTCAGAAAAAACTAATAGTTTGCAACAAGAACTTATTAATTCTATGCATAAGCTAGAAAGCTCTATACAATCGACTCAATTTATGAAAGATAAAAGTACAGAAGTGCAAGAAAAAATGATTGTTTTAAGAAATAGTGTTGATAAGGTAAATGAACTTGCTAATCTTATTAAAAATCTTTCTTGTGAAATAAATAATATTTCTAGCAATGTTTTCAATGGAGCTTCTAAGCTTTCGCAAAAACTTAATAATTTTAAATAATTTTTTCTGTATTTTATAAATACAGATTAAATATTTTATTTTTATTTTATTTTAATGAGGTACAATTTAATAACTTTAGCTAAAAAGGAGTTATTATGGAGTTTTTGGAACTTTTATTAATTTTTGTTGCCTTAATACTCATCATTAAAAAACCAGAAAAAGAAAATTTGGCTTTTAGTTTAGTGATGATAGCTTGGCTTATGATGATT